>Ga0123354_10003639_pt1 | contig 21384 bp, 12 predicted proteins | sample TergutLab28metaG_2_FD_97872 | JGI IMG/M metagenome (GOLD analysis project Ga0123354, IMG submission 97872) | Labiotermes labralis P4 segment gut microbial communities from Petit-Saut dam, French Guiana - Lab288 P4 | ecosystem: Host-associated > Arthropoda: Insects > Digestive system > Gut ... | reverse complement strand
TTCATCAACCCCAATTTTTATAACCCCAAAGGGTCACTACCCCACCCCCAAGAACCCCCCCCCCTTTTCCTCCCCAAGCAAAATAAAACCATTCCCACCCCCCCCCCCCCCCCATCCCACTTCTTCAAGTCCATTTTAATATTATCCTTCCATCTGGGTCTTCCAAGTGGTCTCCTTACCCCATATCTCCCCACCAAAATCCTGTATGCACCTGTCTTCTCCCCCATATGTGCTACATGCCACATTCTTCTCTATTTGATAATTTGAATAATATTTGGTGAGCAGTACAGATCATTAAGTTCCTCATTATGCAGTTTGATCACTCCCCTGTTAACTCATCCCTCTTAGGCCCAAATATTCTCCTCAACACCATTTTCTCAGACACCCTTAGCCTACGTTCCTACTTCAGTGTGAGAAACCAAGTTTTACACCCATACAAAAATACAGCAAAATTATAGTTCTGTATATCTTAATCTTTATATTCTTGGAAAGCAACCTGGAAGACAAAATATTCTGTACTGAATGAAAGCAAGCGTTCCCAGACTTAAATCTGCTTTTAATTTATTCCTGAATAGAATTTTGATTTGTTATGGTTGTTCCCAAATATTTGAACTCTTAAACCCTTTCAAAGGAACTATTATCAGTCTTTATATTGTGACTTCGTCCTGCATTCTGATCTCGCGACATGACCATATACTGAGTTTTATCAGCATTCTTTTCTAGACATATCTCCTTATTAGCCACTACCAGAGCTTCTGTGTTTTTCTCTATAGTTTGTACGCTGCCGCCCAATATGTTAACCTCCTCAACATAAAACAGAAGCTGGTGTGTACCATTTAATTTCAAGCCATCTTGGTTAACCTGAACCCTCCTAATGGCATATCTAAAGCAGAGTTGAAAAGCAATGGCAATAAAACATATCTTGTTTCAAACCGTTCTTAATAGAAAACATTTCAGATGTTTGCCTACCTAGACTCTGCTACAATTTAATATAGACATATTTTTATTAGCCCTCCTAGTTTCATGGGGATACCAAATTCAATGAGAATATTATACAAGGCTTCCCACCTAACTGAATCATAGGCTTTCTGGAAGTCTATAAATAGCTGATGCACTGCCTCATCATATTCCCATTTTTTTCCTCAAGTATTTGATGAATGCAGAATAATGATCACTTGTTTACCTGTTGTGTGAAAATCCACATTGTGATCCCCAATAATTTTCTCTGCATATGGAGTTAACCTTTACAGCAGGATGTTGGATAAAATTGTATATGTAGTTGACAAATCCAAAACATGTAAGAATAAAAATATTGTATATATTAACTAGTGCAGTTAGTAATAAATATATGTATAGTAATACTATATTTGTCTGACATGTTTTGTAGTAAGAATGGTTTGAAACAATGACAAGCTTTATTACCATTGCTTTTCAACTTTGCTGTAGAGTATGCCATTAGGAGGGTTCAGGTAAACCGGGATGTCAGCATACATACTATAAAGAAAAACACAAACACTTAGTAGTTGCCAGTAAGAAGATTGGACTAGAAGTAAGTGATAAAACTAAGTACACCCATCCCTACCCTGAGCCAGATCAATTCAGTCCCTGCCCACCATCCTACTTCTTGAAGATACATTCCCTATGCCTAACACTTCAAAGAGGTTTCTATCAGGTTTCCTCACCAAAAGCTTGTATGCATTTCTGCTGTTCCCCATACATTCTACATGCCCTGCACATCTCATTCTATTTCATTTGATCACCCCATTATTTGGTGAGGAGTAAAGATCATAAAGTTTCTTGTCATGTAGTCTTCCCCATTCCCATGTTACCCCATCCCCTCTTGGGTCCAGATATCTTCCTCAGCACACTATTCTCAAACACCCGCAGCCTATGTTCCTCCCTCACTGTGAGAGAGCAAGTTTCACACCCATATACAACAACAGGCAAAAAAGAAAATATTGAAAAAGAAAACCAAGAAAGATTTGAGAGTTTGTTTCAGGATTTTAATTAGCTGCTTTTATGCTTATTTTGAAACATTTGAGCTGGCAAGTAGTGACATTAGTAAGGGTCAAGGTCTCATATGCCTCCACAAAGCATTCACACATAACTGCACTTCATCAGCACATCCCAGACAGACATGACACACACCCACCTCCAAGCATCATTGTAACATTTTTTTCTACTGGTGTCTGGTAGGCTATACAAACAACTAAGGTTAAAAGCAAAAATTGCATGCTTGCATGTATATTCTTAAGCCTTTGCAATACTGACATTCCATGAACAGTTCTTCAAACAAAGCAATAAGTGACAAATTACTTATCAAGAATTTCTTGTTGCACATCTTAGAATACAAAAAAGAGATACAATGCATCCAAATTTCATGTAGGAACATTTTTCAAGACAAATTTTACAATCAGAAACGTGGCATCAAAGTCACTGTTTGAGAACAGGGTGCTGAGGAAGACATTTGGGTCTATGAGGGAAGAAACTGCACATTGAGGAGCTCGTGCTCCTTACCTCTCACAAAATATTATGCATGTGATCTGGAAGAATGAGATTGATGGAGGCTTGTGACACCCCGACATAAAATCCTAGGTCCTCCAAGGTAGCGGGGGTTGAGCACAAAGCCAGCAACCTCGTCTTGGAAAATTCGACATGCAAAAATTCTCGACAAAGGAATGAAAGGCCAATAATACAAAGACAACCCATGTGAGTTAAACAGATAAGAAAGGACATGATGATGTCAGGAATGATTTGAAGAAGATGAAGCTTGTGAAGTGGGCAGAACAAGTACAGGACCACTCTAAATGGAAGGCTATTGTCAAGAAGGCCAAGACTCTTTCAGAGTTGTAGCACCATAGAAGAAGAAGAAGAAGAATAAGAAGGAGAGGAGGGGGATGAGGAGGAGGACTGCTTATAGGGGTTCAGTGGGGAAATCAGAAGGAAACACATCACTTGGGGAACCTGAGTGTAGTGAGGGGCAAATAGTAAAACGAATCTTCAAGAAATAGGATTCGAGGTGTGGACTGTATTTATCTGACTGTGGGCAGACTCATATGAATATCATGATGAAACACTGGATTCTGTAAAATGTGGGAAGATTCTCAATGACCGTAGGAACTGTCTGCTTTGAAGAAGGACTATGCTCTGTGGAGTTAGTTAGGTAGTCCAAAATGGTTAGCTGTCAAGGTCAGGGCCAAGAGGGGGAAGAACTGGGAGTAGTGAAACCAGTTACACACATAAATGATTTACAGCTCCATTTGCATGCAATGGGTCTGACAGAACTAGATAATAAAAAGGTAAAGTTCACCCTCGAAGAAGCTATGAAGTTCCAAAGGAAGAATAGAGGTATTTCTCCACTCTTACTGTATGCAGCTCATTACCTTCATCATGCCTTACCTCAATTGCCAATAGATACATATCCACAAAAATGAGCATTTTTCTAAAACCACTAGAAAAATGAAATTGCAAGTGAACATTTGGGAAAAATGTGCAACAGTACGGACTGGACTACTTACACCTTTCAGTTATAATTTAATCTGATGAAGCATTGCATCTGTTGTCTAATTTTCACTAATTTATCACCATGCATGACATACTAAATTCATTCTTTACAGAGTTGCTTCCAGTGTAGAAGCAATGTAACCATTACCAGTCACATGACAGACAGATAAGTATATTTTTCAAGCATTAATTTCATGTGGTAATTATATGATTGCAGATAAGAAGAAGCCTTGCAAAGTGTGTAGGGCACATGGCTGTTGTAAGACCTGCAGAGTGACATGTAAGTGTCGACATATAGTGATCCGTCTTCCACTTTTCACGTATTACACTGACTCTATGCACTAATGGAGAAAACACTAATGCCCCTCAGAAAGGCAATACAATTTTCATTGTATCAGGAAGCAAAGCACAGACTTTGAATTGGAGATTTATGGTCACTTTAACACAAGTATGATATCTTGCTGTGTTTAACAGTGAAAAAATGGAGCAGTAATTACTGATTACAACCATTTACAAGATTGGATTTACATGTAACAGTGACCTAAAAACACTGTATAAAGGATCAGAATTCTACATCTTAACATCTGCAAAATTATGGATTGTTGTTAGACAGTAAGGACACATTCAATGCACTGATACTATAACTACTTTTAACCACTCCCTGCAACCTTAGCTGTTACCATGTCTGGTTATAAATACAGTAGGGTCTCGTTTTACAATGGGGTTACGTTCTCAAATATTTGGTTGTAAAACAAATCGTCATAAAACGTGTACTATTTAAATGGTTTAAATTGAGGTAGGCTCATGGGCCAAACAAATTAGTGAAATAATTTTATAATTTATAATATTTCTTTACATTATGACATACAGTTTTAATTTAATGAATTAGGTGTATAGAAAATAACACAGATAATTGAAAAATATCAATCAAATCACTTTTTATTTTGTGGTTCAGAAGACATCAAGAAAGAATGTAATGTCAACTGTTTTGATTTTTCTTCATTTCTGTCTTTTTGATGGATGTCATGGGTGGAAAAAAAAAAGTCAACTTAAAAGAACTACTCTAAAATAGAAAAAGAAGAAACGCATGCCCACTCGAAAAGACCTAGAAGTGCAGTAAGTACAGAAAGGACGCTTGAGTTGTGACAGTGATGCACCACAATTCAGGAGTGCTCGGTCCGACTTGACAAGGGTCGTAAAAGTGAATCATTGCAAAACAAACTGTCGTAAAATGAGACCCTACTGTACAAAGCAATGGTTCTGACCTGTATGAAGTCAAAAGGAAAGAACAGGAAAAAAGATCATGTAAACAAGGTACTTTTTCCTAGTGTCTGTGTACCCTTTAAAGGATTTATCTACAGCTCTATAGTATCTGGTGTATACTAGTTACTCATTCATGTACTACAAATCAAATTTACATTCACCTTTATTTTCAGTCCGTTATTCTAAATTTCTTTAACATCCTACTGTGACACTGTTCACTTCTGTAAATGCAGTTAACTTTGCTGTACTGCCAACAGAAGAACATTTTTACATTGACTAAAATCTTAACTTCTAGAAAACAGAGATAACAGTTATAGAAACATTTTTTTCAAGCACCGTTGATAAAAACTCGGTGGATCAACTATAATTATTATACATGAATACTTTCAATATTCCTGTGAAACTCAAATTCAGAGATGAACTACATGAAACATGAAGTACTACAGATATTTTCTCTTAGTCTGTGAAACAGACTGAAATCAGTCAATTAAAATGGGGAAACTCCTGAAAGTTTAAAACACTGTAATGAATATAATTTAGTATGAGAGGCATAAATTTTGTATTTATTTTTTTGAAAGTCTGTCAGACATTACAAATTTCATACTCCAGTGAATGAATGATGAGTACCTGAAAAGATGCTGAATTCTTGAATAAACAAGGTAAATTGCAAATAAGCTTGACATAATCCCCAGACAATGAATGTATTACAAAGAATGTGGTTAGAAATCTCACAAGAAATGCTCATGTACTGAAGAATCCTCCTGTGACTGGTATACCTGTTTACTGAAAGTGACTGGTAAATGTTATGAAATTTTGATACTATTGTTTTACAGTTTACCTTGTGTCCTTACACTTTTTCTGTGTCTTTATGTGTAAATGAGCCAAAACTTTTTTGAGACTGTACAATATCACATGTGTGTACTTATTAAATACTGGATTTTTCGTTGTATAATATTAAGTATTATTATAAAGACTGTAACAATAAATGCAGTACTACATCAGTATGATGTGTTTTTCCTTATAAAGACTCGACACTTAAATGCTTCTAAATCATGCTGTTTGTAGGTAGGAATTGTGAAAGCATGCCTTTGTACCATGTCAGATTACAATGTATGTAAAACTGACTGTTAGTACTTGTAAAATTAGTGCCTGTGAAAGGAGTGGCAGTGAGAGGCATATAAGAACTGAATTCCATGTGTCACAGGCAAATAATAATAATACCTATTTTATGCTTGTATAAAGAAATTCTGGGTTTGATCTTTGTGAACATTCTTTTTCCAACCTCCTAATCTGGCAGGCAAGTTCTGCCTTAATTTATTCCTTTACCTTATTTTCCAGCATATTATCATACGGCCAACCCTTCTTTGCTTCATTCTGTACAATTTAGAGGAAGGTATGTGCCCCTAAAGATAAGAAACATAGGTGGAAGTGCTATTATGTAAGTATAAATTCTACATTTTCAGTATTTAGAAATTTGAAATAAGAAGTGGATGCTGCAGTAGAAGTTATCAGTGTATGCTCTTCTGAAGACTCATCCCACATAATTTTAGCGTTATAATGAGACAAATTTCTATAGTATCTAATTACAACAGTTGTGATTTTGTAACCTCCCCACTTCTCAACTGGTATCCAGTCTGTTCTTTGTCCTTCCAAGCTTGGCGAAGTATGTCATAAAGCTTGCAAAATAACTGTCACATGCAGACCTGTATGAGTCTGTGCTGCTTGTGTTTGTGTATAGTAATCATACAATCCCATCCATGTAACGTTTTCTGTAGAGATTTTAGTCCCTTTTTATTATGTCTTGGTTTCTCAGCAGATACTTTCTACCTGTGTTATTTCCATTCATCTACATGTATGATAGGTCAGCTTGGAATGTGAGTAATTGTATGAATAAACTAACTCAGTCCATGGAATGTCCTCACGAAATGATAAGCACTAAGCTAGTCAAGAAATACCTGCTTGTGTAGAAATTAACAGGGCCAAAATCTTGATACAACAGCTAGTGGGAATGATCACATTATGTTGGGCAATACCATGTTGTACAAACTTCTTGTGAGAAAAATAAGGTTTTGTGAACTCGGATGCTTATGGACACCCATCTGTCACTCACCACTTAAAATAGATGCATTTTTGGACACAAGATATTTATACAGTATTTTGGTAGCTGGTAACTGACAGCTTCCACAGCGGTTGATTCAGTAACTGTCCATGTTTCCTTGCGTGTATTGAAATTTTTAAGTTTTTGGCAAATTTCTTCCCACATAATACTTAATTATTTTGTCACATGTTGTCAAAATCACAATATACAGGAGCATGTTGTGTGTGGGGACATTGTACTTGTAACACAATAGACAGGCAGTTCAACCATAAGAAAACTGTGAATGCAGAAGACTTTTGGCTATGGTAACTGGTAACTTGCCAACATGATAAGTTGTTGTCCCAGTCAGCAAAAAGAATGTGACTAAAGTTTATGCTTGCTAAGATCCTTTTGCATTAACTCTTATTGGTCTAAGGTCAACCTCAAATCAGTGAGTGATATACAGTGTTTTATGTTGGTTTTCCCCAAGCTGCTGTTATGAGTATGGTGGATACTTTTGAACTTTTAATATTAGAGGTTTTAAGTAAAGTTAATTTGAACCAGACTGTTGGAATTCAAAAGAATGATTTGAACTCTAGAAGGTTAAAGTGTGAATCCTTAATCTCACAGTCAGATGTACAACTCAACAGTGGACTCTCATATATGAATCCTTCTAAAAAAGATAACTTACAGAAGTACAGTCAATATATTTTCCAACAGATACACTTCATAATACAACACACTTAACACATATAAAACTCCTACATGTTTTGGCATTCAGGTGCCATCATCAGGTAGTTACTATAACAAAGGTGTATGAACAAACCTGCAGTGTAGTGTTGAGTACACAGCACTACCTGGTAATACACACATCACGCGGAATATCAGAATGAGATCAGATAGATCATATGAAGTAAAAGCTGATATTAGTATACACTATCTATATAAACAACTCTGAACCAACAAATGAAGTGATGACTCATTTATGTATAACATCAGACAACTGATACTAAGAGTTGACAACTAAGGAGGCGACTTATAATTAATGTACTATCAAAACATTGTAAATTATTAACAATATCAATTTTATATATTTATACATTTTATGTATTTTAACAACTGATGTTTTAATTAAGCTTATAACTATGAACAAAACAAATTAGGAGGTTGGCTCATATACCTTTTTAATAGTAACTCCCTGAGGATGGCACCTGAGTGCCATAACATGTAGGAGTTTGTATATGTTATAGGTGTGTTGTATTACAAAATGCATTTGTTGGAATATTTATTGATTGTAGGAACATGCACATTATCAGTAACATAAAATTTACAAAAGTATGTTCAGTGGGTGACCTCTAAATACCCAAAGGAAAAGATTCTCATAAAGCTGCATGCATATATTGCTTACCAAAAAGTGGAGGACCACCACTTCAAGTGTAACACGAAGAGACAGGATAAGAGAAGAAACCTGATAACCCTTTGAAGCATTTAGTTCTCTTAAATAATATATAAATATTTAGTTCTGACTTTTCTGTCTCATGTGTTTAATGTTGTGTAAGGAAGCAGCTGAACCTAAGAATGACATGAAATTCATGAATATATTCAACAGAAAAAATGGGTTTTTGAGTACTAAAGATGGCAGTAAACATGCATGGCAGTTCCTCTGTGCTCAGACAAGGAGGCACAGTTAGAATTCTTTCTGCTGATAATTAAGATTTAGTGGCACAAGAAACAAGCTTTTCATCAGGATTTCTATTCACAGCACTAGACCAAAATTTCGTCTGTGTAAAGTAATGGCTGTGCAAAAGCATAAACAACCAGATTACTGAGCAGGACTTCATTTGGAATTGAAGAGTGCAGAGTTCGCACCCAGAATCATGGATCCACAGCTACTCTTCATAAATAATGTGGCTGGTCATATTTCCAGCAAAGTATGAAGTGAGATTGATACATGCGTGATATTTTGAATTCGTTCTTCAATCAACAAACAGGTGAAGAATTACAGTATGGATATTTATAGTATGATGTTAAGCCTATGACCACTGTCTTGGGAGGAGTATGAAGGGAAGAGTCCAGTTCACATTAGCACCAACAGCAAATATGCATCTAAGTAGAACACACTGTAGAGATTAATATGTGAGATACATGACTGAACCAACAAAAAACTTGTTGGCTTTAGTATAGTCAATTACTGCTTAGATATTTTCATCTGAGGACAAATGCAGACTGATTTTGAAACACTATGAGTGCTGGTGCTCAGTGATAATGGTCAAAGTCCTGGTACATATTAGTGATGTTTCACTGTGTAAATATGTTCATTACCTTTTACCATACCAGGCTTCCTCATGCCTGACTGTTATTAGATATCGGCATTAGACCAAATATGAAATAAAATGATTGCATGCCTTTGCCTTCTCAAAAAATGCTTAAAATATCGATGTATATTGTGTGTATCTGTTACCGCACATTATTTCTGTCTCTGTGTGTTGTACAGGCCAATGCAAGCCATTGCCCCCCATTTTCTGAGTTTATGAACTGTTTTGTACACATCTGGTATTGCTCCTTGATGGGGCACTGAACAGTCAAAAGTAGAAGACAGTACACATCGTAGACCATGCATTATAGCAGTAACATATATTAGGTAGCACTAGTGTTGTACTCACCTCGCAAGTTCAAGCATCTACCACAGTGTTCCCATCAACTGTAGTAAATTAAAAAAGCATGATATAGGGATTGCATCCAATGGCATAATGTTGACACTGATTTTTTGACAACTGGTCAACTGGGAGGGGGGACAGATAATGGATTACCAAGTTCATATGAACCTCCTGATGTCCTTGGTGAAAGTTAAAGAGTAAGAACTAAATAAAGAGAGATGTCCAGCATTAAAGTAAAAGTGCTCCTCATTCATGTGGTAGGTTTACCTATTTGTTTCAAGGAAATTGGTTACTTACCCTCAGCAGCCAGGTGAGGATGGAATCCCGGTATGGAACGAAACTCTTCTTCTTGCCACTTCCATTTTCAGCTAAGGCAGTAATTACTTTCCCAAGAGTCAGCAGAGAACGATTGATGCTGACACCTTCCTGTGAATAAATCAAAATGTTAGTAATTTCAATTGGAGCATGTCACCGCATTCTTGATCACTCATTATGCCATAAGCAGCTCTTTGTACAGTGTCTGTTCTTTGGGATGTTGTGCTTTATCACTGGGTGTTGGTGCCTGACATTTCAAGGCAATGTAGTGGTCTTTGTGGGTTCAAATGTCCTTGTAGATGAGAGCACTGTGTTCCCTTGAAACATCAGGATATGACTACCCATTGACACACCATCATGTCCCAGAAGAACAGCATGTTCAACTTGTTTAGCTTCAGAAATTACTTACCCTCAGCCTATCTCCACTACTGCAGGTGTGTGACAACCGCTCGCTACCCGCCAAATCCACTAGGTTAATTTTACTATGGCGACAGTGCTTATGGTGGTGTCGTCCTTCCATAGTGTCCTCCTATGTCATGAAAAGGCAGCAATAAGAGCAAATCATTCTCCAGGTTAATGTGTATAATACAGTAATTGCAGAAGGCTTGTTTACTAGGAACAAGACTGCAGATATATTCATATATGCAGCATGTCCACATGCACTTTTTTTAAATAACAGAGCTACCCAATTATGGCACATGACATGGAGACACAACTCCTTGACAGCTATGGTTGGGACATCATAGGCTATGCACGGCATTGGATAGGAAATCATGGTCTGCAAATTAATGCAAATTTTACCTAATTCTTACGACAAGATCTCACCAGCAGAGTACAGCAACTGATGTTATACATAGTTGAAGAATAAAAGACCACAATGATGGTCCAATAAACATAAGATGATGTTTATACACTCTGCCATTTCTGACATTTAGAAGAATTGTTACCTTTCTTCCAGTCCTGATTAACTAGCTAAAAGTATAACAAACAGACATAATTCAACTTAGCCATCCTTGCTACTGTCAACCCCCTAAGTCATTTTTACTGAAATCCATTTTGGTAGCTGAATCATGTTGATAGAGACATGGCTTATTTCCCCATTCTGCATTCATTTTATTTCCCCATTCTGCATTCATTTCATTGGTTATGAAGCAGGTGTATGTAAATATAGGTTGCCAACTGAAATCGTACATGGGCCAAATGGATCCTTTTTAAATTAAAATGCACCCACATGCCAGTTTGAGTAATAAGAGGGTTAAGTGACTACATGAAGATTAAAAAACAATTAAGGATATTTTACACCTGTAATAACAGATCAAAATATAATTACTAAATTTAAAACTCTGTTGTACTGTCTTCACTGGCATATGTTGGGTGTTACCATCCAGGGAAAACAAACCTTTCTGAGCCTTCAGGTGCATAATAAAAGACACCTGAAATAATTCTTTGACACTGAGCTATGCCACATTGTCGGCTCTTAACTGTTGAAAAATGTAGAGGTAAATTTCAATGCAATATATACCTTAGTGTGGTGGTGGGGGTGGTGGTGGGAGGTGCTTTGAGGACATATCTGAGTGTAACTCATAAAGGGTTAAAACTTACACATCTCATCCATATTTGAATTTTTCCAGAGATGTGCTGGACGTACTACAGTAGTATAAAATATATTTCCCATTGTGGTTCTGCTGTGGTAAATACAAAATCCAGTTATGCAAGATCTTACCTCTGTTTGTGTTAGAGCAATGCTGAATATGGAATGAGAACGAGAGCTCTTCTCATTCATGCCAGTGGTTGCAGTGGCTCTCTGGTTATTCCCAGTTGTCAACCAATCCTGCAAACGATTGTCTCATTATCATATCAAAAAGATTCACACTATCTCATTCAAAGGCCAAGATATTAAGACCTTGCAATCTAGGTGTGATACATTGGTTTCTTGTAGAGCTATACTACTGTACTCTTGGGGGATGTGGCATTGGAACAAGGGTGAGTGGTGTCTGATGTTGCAGACAACATGGTGGTTTCATCTTCAAGGGTCAGAAAATCCAGATTTTTCAACCCTTGAAGATGAGACCACCATGTTGTCTGATAACAATGTGCACCAATCACCCAGTGATGTGGAGCCATATCCCAGAGGAACAGAGACTCCAACTGCATGGCTGCAAAAGCCCAAAAACTTGTACTGTTCTGAGGCGGTGCAACCAGTGCCTCAATAGTGGGTACCATCAGTAATGGATGACTGCACATGTATTTACAAAACTCAAAACTCATCAATACATTTTCATGGACATCTGTACTGAATTTTTTTACAGGGAAAATTTCACTTATGCCCCTTAAGAAAGTATGCCTTTCACTGTATTGATTTTCACTACCTTGCAATTACTGAACTTTACAGAGATCCTATGTAACAAGTTTTATCCAAATCAGACAAATAATATAGAAATTAACATTTCGTTGACACCCCAAAGTAAAAAAGTATGCCATTCACTACACTGATTTTCACAAAAATCCACAAGTGTCCCACACAATTACGTGGATATCTCCTGTACCACATTCACCTAAACAGGTTAACAAAGATGGCAGTTACAGGTAGACATTAATTTATGGCCAAGTAAGTACAGCAGTCACTGCACCAATTTTCACAAAACTTCCTGACACCTTTCTGCAAATAAATTCTGAACTGAAGTTCATAAAAATCTGACAAACCATTTAGTTGCCGATATTAGGTCACATGCGGCTGGATGTCTCCACATAAGGCATACCTTTTTTTTTTATTTTACTTCTAAAAGAACAAGGAAAAATGTGGTTTTGTCTCTCATATACAGTTCAGTACAACCATTAGTTTATAGTGTATGAGAGAATGGTAAGAGAAGTGGCAGTGAATTTTGTAATCTACAAAAACCTGTACAGCTGGAGGGGGAAAAACTGCAGCAGATCTGATAACCTGTGCCATAAATGGTGAAAATTCTGAAATCAGTATTTGTGTGAATGTCAACAAGAGTGAATCTGAGAGAAAACCTTAATCATAACAAGGAGATACAACATGCACTTTCACAATGTAGTGATGGTATTTGTTGTTAAATAGTGCACAGAACATATGCTGTGAACTTTAAAAGCCAGAAGCTAGTGCAAATTCTAACATACATACTGTCAATTATCCAGATTTATGAGCTAGGTTACCAAATTAATTAAAATGTCACTTAACACAGGCCAGTTCAAAATAAATCTGCCTGCATTTTGTAATTTCTGCATACTTGCCCATTAGTGACAACAGATGTCACTTTCTTTTTGTTCTTCAAGAATTCCAAAATAGCATACTCTCTTTCATCTAATAATTTACTGGACTCATCCTGTTCCCAAGGCAGCACTCATAACTGATGAGCTAAATCAACAACCACAATTTGTAATTCATATGTATCAGGGGTACTCCAGTGTCTTCAGTAGTGGGTCACATGCTTAGAAATTCATATGTGTGTACAGGCTACATGAAATTTTTATTAGTAACAATTTTCAAGTGTAGCCTCTCTTCAAAGACATAAATTTTTTTAATCACTGTCTACAAAGCAGTAGATGATCCCTGCTATGAATACGACACATGCATATTATTTTGTTCTCAATGATAAGATGCTACTACTTATCCTGAGAGCATTCACATCTTGCACTGGCCACTACACATCACTCAAAATGCTCAACGTTTTTACCTTATGCATAACAGTAAAACAGTCTGCCATTCATACCAATCGCCATCCAGTAGCACCCCCCCCCCCCAAAAAAAACAAAAACCCCCCCCCCATCCAACCCACCCCCCCCCCCTAACCCCCCCCCCCCCCCCCAAATAGACAGCAATCCCACACCGCCACCCTGTGTGTAGTATCATCTTATGGCCTGTGTACTGTAGTAATATATAAGAAGCACAGAAAATGTATAATTAGGTAGTAGGTGGTTAGGCTGTACTGGCTACTAGTTCATTTGTGCTAGATAGGGTTTTTTTGCCAAAAATCTTAGGCAGGTTGCACTGCTGGTAGGTAGGTCAAATTTAACCTACAGGCCCACATGCTGGATACCCCAGGAATATATACTATGTCTTCTTAAACATGATAGTTTTTGGAACCCAACCTTTACATCTTCATAAGATGTGACTCCACGAACAGAAAGATCCACAACATAGGGGCCAAACACTGGATGTTCTCGCACTTTGAGTGGAGTACGCTTTCCTCCATCATATGATCCTGCCAGAAGGTCATGTATCTTCTCATTGTATATCTCGAAGTAACTGACTTCAACTTTAGCGTTGCTGGACATGAATTTTCCTGCCCGAACATCTGAGTCATCAAGGGATGCAATACGCTCAAACAGCTCATGACAAAAGCGAGGAATGATGCCAGCCTCCTTCCCAATGGAGTTATCCACATCAATATCAATTCCCATCATACTGTAAGCAACAAAACAAATTTACAATACTTTAGGGCACGATGGATACAAGTGTACATTATGATGAATAAAATTATGAACATGCATTACCTTCACATGCCCTTTTCAGTATTTATTATACCTTTGTAACTTGCTTGTCGCTGTCTGAAGCTTAGTTTTCACTGAATGACACACAGCCATTTCGCATTTTGTACGTGTGGTATACCTCTTGATTATATATGTATGAAATCCAGTGGACACATGATTCATTAACAATGTAATTCTGATTTATTAAATTTTCTAAGAATCACATACTACAGACACAGATATAAATGTTCTTATTTAACATTCCATATCATGTCATATCACTTATGTAGACACATAATACACCACCTTAAGAATTTTATTCACAAGTATCATATTATGACCAGTGTTTTGGTACTGTTGATTCCTCACATATCATCCCACAAATATTAAATAAATACTTGGTTGGTACAAGCAATATTAAAGATTAACTGTAAAACCTTTAGGAGAGACATTCTGTTGTGATGAAGATACACATGGTAGTGATGAGGAGGTTAAACTGGACTCGGCAATTGAATTGGTACTTCCCTTACGTCAGTGAAAGATGACCTACATATTTACAGTCCATTGAGGGGGTTAAGAACTCTGGTTTACATTTACATTATGCAACATTAAGAAGAACATACATTAAATAAAAATAAAACTAAAATAAGAAATTGTTGAACATTAAAAAAACTCCCAATTAAAAAAATAATTAAGATTATCACAAATTACAGGATGTCCCCTCGAGGCTCAACAACAACATATCACTTTCACCCAGGAGTACTAGAAATTGATTTTATCTTTTAGGTATTCAATTTTAAAACCCATTTTTTTATTATTTAATGTGGAGCCCATTTCTGTCCAAAAAAGTTTAATGGATTTGGCTTATTTTTTTCTTATGAAGAATGTAAAGTTGGGATCTCAACTAAATAGACCAATGTGAACAAGAGTTTAATATCATTTACATAATAACTTCTATTTGTTATTTTAATCTCGCCTGATGATGACTTTTTGTACTTAAGCCGACACATGTCACATCAAAGTTATAACATAAAACTTAGTTCTGATATTGGCCTTCACCTCTGTACCTTAACTGTAAAATCATTCTGTTCAACATGTATACATTTGCCTACCTGCCTTCCTCAATCCAGTAATTGTCTTATTTCCTATATTCTGTTTCCTCTTTATTTTTTTATTTTCACTATTTAAATGTTGTTGTTATTTTATACAGTAATAGATCAATTTTGTGGGCTGGGTAGCTCAGTCGGTATAGTGACTGACTATGGGCTGGACAGTCTGGGATCGAATCCCGGTGGGGACGAGATTTGCCACTGTCCAGATCGACCCTGGGGCCCACCCAGCCTCCTGTAAAATGGGTACCGGGTCTTTCCCGGGGGTAAAATGCGGCCGGGGCGTGCTGCTGACCACTCACTCCCTACTAGTGCTGCGGTCATGGAAGAGTAGAGCTATACCTCTACCCACCCTCTGGGCCACACCGGTCCTATAATGGGATCACTTTACCTTTACCTTTAATAGATCAATTTTAAGTAATTACAAGTAGACCTACTTTAGAAGTAAAAATAAAAAAGATATAATATGGGCAAAGTTTTTATGTAATCATTGTGGAACGAAACTAATGATGGTTCAGTAGTGCTGAGCACATGTTATTATATATGACAGTGTTGAATAAAATGCTTCAGATGGAGTATCTGGTGAAAAGAATGCTTAAGTTTATGTACTGTATACCTGTGTGAGTAAAAACATAAAGATTAATATAAACAAAACCATAATTCTGTGTCACATTTTTGGATGAGAAACTTGTTCTGCCACATTAAGGAAAGATCACATTTTGAGAGTGTTTCAGAACACAGTCCCAAGGAGAATAAGAGGGAAGAAGGAACAAGAAGCTGGACAATGCTGCATAATGACAAGATTCATGATTTATATCCTTGCCAAATATTATTAGGATGATCCAGCTGAAAAGAATGAGATAGGTGGGTCATAAAGTACACAGGGAGGGAAATGTACAAAGGGGATCCTTGATATACATTGTGGATACTTGCTAATAAAGTGTGACATATCAATATGATGATTATGGGGGATAATGTCCTTTAAAAATGTTACAAAATACTGTTAAGGGCACGTTCTCATCCTAAGAAATGAGCAAGATATGGATCAACAAAAAAGGCAATGAACGTAACATTGAGGCATGTTTGTGCCATCATCGTTGCAGTAGAAAAGCAATAAGTATTACATATTCAGAGTTTGTGTTTGTAGCCTTACACATTGAGAATGCAATGCGCATGCGCTATATTGTGACCTGTGGCCTGCCCAGCTCTACCATATTTTTCCACATTATGTCATAAATAGCACGATTTTAGGAAAAAAAAAAGTTATTGAACACAAAATGTGTTTTTATTTTCTCTGCAACATTTGTCAGCAACATTCCTTATTCAGTGAAAAACTGAGTGAGGTATGATAAAAAATGTATATAGGTCTTCATGTAAAGTACCCGTTATTCTTCTCAGATTTTAATGGAAATTGAATTTCTTGACAGATTTTTTAAAAATACTCAAATATCAAATTTCATAAAAATCCATCCAGTGGGAGCTGAATTGTTCCATGCGGACAGATGGAAGGATGGACAGACAGACATGACAAAGCTAATGGTCACTATTTGCAATTTTGCAAACACACCTATAAAGCCTTGAACAATGAGTTTACTGGCAATTGAACAGTCACAAGATCAAGGTTTAAATGGGAGGAAAGTGTAAAAGATGTTGCCAGACTTCTCTGTTGTTGCAACTGGCAGCTAACCATGCATAATAGAGCACTATGGGCACAAATATTAATGGGAGGCCAAGGCTCAATAACAGTCTGTAGTGCCATAGGACAGATTGATTTACAAATGACTGTTGCTCCTCTTGTTGAGAACTATATATGTACCATGTGAGATACGGCAGACTGGGTCAGAGAAGAATCACAGAGACTGCTGGGAACAGATAGTAAAGTGGTGCAAGCAGAATGTACAGATTTGGTGTTTTGCATACCAAACAGAATGATGTAACAAAGTAAATGCTGGGAATTTTTACATTTTGATCTTGAATAAGTTCATAAGATAAGTGCAGGGAAGCATAAGGATAGAGGAAATATCAGGGACCACAGTACAATGTTGTAATAGGAAAACCTGAAAAAAAAAGAGATCATTTTGAAGACCTGGGTATGGATTGAAGGACAGTATGAAAGTAGATCTTAAAAGAACCAGGGTGTATGGTTGTGTATTAGTCATCTAACTGACTCGGGACAGCAACCAGCGGCCAACTCTTGTACACAATGGTAATGAACCTTCAAAACCTGAGGAATATTTTGACTAGCTGAGCAACTATTAGCTTCTCAAGAGAGACTCTGCCCCTTGGAATGTGCAGTTACTTGTTGTTAGTTGACAACACTTCCTTATCAGCAGACATAGAGAAGAATGAATTAATATACAGCAACACAACACTCATGCTTAAGTTTTTTTATATTCTCTGTTCGTAAAAATGTATTTCAGGATTCTGGTCTTCTGGGTTGTAACACTGTATCAGTGAGTTCAATAGTATTTCAAAGATGGTGGGAACCATGAAGAATCTTTTTCATGGACCTCTTGACCCTTGAAGATGAAGGCGCTCTATTCCTTCAAATGGTCAGGAAGCATTCACCCACAGATGCAACATCACATCTCACAAACCCATAATCCTCCATTACACCATTGTGCAAACCTTAAAATTGCAAATGTATTCCGTCTTCAACAGAAGGTCTGGCACAGGGAAAGACAGATACACGAACAAGAAAAGATGGCAAAAATTGGCATAGCTACAGAACAGGTTTCATGAGGAGTTTGTGAAATATGATATACTGTAGTTTCTGTATGCAAAGACAGGCCTACCAAAGGAATTAATTCATCACTGGAGTAGGATGGTTTCATTTTCTGAACCAGCAAATGTGTATGGAAGGGTTAACATTCTGCAAATACAGAGGGATCTTTCAATCATGCCTCCAAGCTTAGGAAAACAAGATGCTGGCTAGCTTAATGGACTCAACCCACATGACAGTACCTTATCAGCACTGAAACATAAGATGGATGCTCAGTCATGTTATGTCACAGGTACAAGACAGGTTAGTGCATGATAGAAATGTATTCTGTTGAACAATGTATTAATTTCCCATACTTTTGTGACACATGTGTTATGGACAAGATAAATTTGTCATAGAATGTTATGTAAAAAATACCAAATCTGCAGTGCCACATAAAAGGACATACAAAGTACTGCAAAATATTCAGACTTATTCACTCCTGGACAAAAGAAAATACGAATATTACTGTGTGTCGAAGTATAGAATGTGCAATGAGTGTGAACAAGATCATATGTCTCATGCTTTTCAAAGCTACAAATTCTGACTGCCGCATTAACTAATTCTGGCACAGTTATTCAGAGATTTAACATAAGACAAGAAAACACAAAACAGTTTTCTTTGCAAGAACTGCAGGACAATTTTCAAAGAAAAAGTTTCAGTATTTCAAGATGACAGCTTTGTTGTGTTGAGAAATACTGTCAGTAGTTACAATGCCTGTTTCAAACCCGGTCAATGGCACTACAGCACTGTTATATGAAATAAGATAAATAAACTGCAGGGCAGAGGGAAAAAAAAAAAACAGACTGTAAATTCTGGATGGATGCAAGCATCATATGTCACAGCCCACATTTGCCAGTGAAAACTGAACAATTTTGACCAGCAATTCATTATCCAGTGGATATTTGGGACTTGGGTTTGGAGTTCTGGTAGTCCCTCTTGGCTACTTGTAACATAAAAGAAATACAAAACCACATTCAAAGATAAAACCCACAACAAATTCCTCCATAATGTGCATCCTATTTTGGGGGTTTTTGAACTATAAAAAAGGTTTAAATTAAATAATAAATCACCATGAAAACTTAAATTCAGTTATCTTTCATTTCAAATTTGATTTGACTTGCAAATGTTCAGAAGAGTATAACTACAGAGAGAATGAATCCTGGACATGAACTGGAGTCAAAAGTCTTAGCAGGGTACCAGGAAATACTAATCAACCTATTTTTTGGTACACAAAATATATGTCTGTCTACCAGGTTGTTTTTTAAAAAAGCCCTTATGATGAAGGAACATAAAACACAAGCAAAATCTCTAATTAATGCTCCTTTATTTATGATTTTCCTCCAGCAAAGGGCCCCTGATAAATTTTCTCAGTGTTAAATTTTTCCAACATACTGGTTTTCCTTTGGTGCTGTACTTTATACTGAAACAGTGATATCACCTCATAATATACACAATTTTACCAAATACAGATAGGTGCATTCCATGGATCATGAAGTTAAGGATGCGAGGAGAGGTTAATGCACAACACAGAATATTTAGAAAGTACCTAACATACAATCAGGCACCATCAGTGCTCGACAGGGAGGTTTGTGTGCTTCCATGGAGCCAAGGACTATACCAGCTGTAGTGTTGCTACAGGTAAGGTCACCCAAACTGGACAGACCTCAGTGGAGGAGCCAGACAAAATGTATCCCATAATTAATGGGCAAGAGGGACTCTTTAGGCGAGTGAAACCAACCCCTCAAGGAAAGGAAACTCAGAAATCAAATCCAGCCCTCTGGGGTTGGGGGTGGGCATCATGTTACCACCATGGCCATATAAAAATACATACTGCTGAGAAGCCTCAAACAAGAAGATGCAATGGCCCAAAACTGGGCTGTCATGCTATACTAGTAGTAGTAGAAGTGGTAGCAGCAGGAACACAATAAAGCCTAACCATACATATCATTAACCTTTGGCATACAGCTTTTAAATGCCAGGATTCTGCTGTGCTGTGCTATCCAATTGAAATGCCTGCTCACAAAGGATGCATAATTTATAGGATAATGTTGTCCTATTTATCTGCTAAAGGTTAAAAACAATGTGTATTACAATACACATTAATATGAGACATTTGAATTAGAAAAAGGGGATGAGAAATATCAGTCTACATTAGAAAATAACACAAAACTTGTCAATCATCATTACACATCTTATGCCATACAAATATACAAATGAATTATGAAAACAATGAATTATGTCAGTATATAAACAAACCTGTAACTTTTTCCAGAGCCAGTTTGGCCATATGCCAACAGACAGGCATTGTATCCTAGGAAGGCCTTGTCTATAAGTGGCTGCACCATTGTAGTAAAAACCATATCCTGACTTGCAAATCTGGGGTATTCTGAATCACAAGACCAGAAACAATAATCATATATGAAGGTATATGCCATTCCAGACTCATTCATCACCTTAACCTCATTGCCATCTACACTAACAACATTTGCTACAGAAGCATCATTCTGTTCTCGCGTAAGTAATGGTCTCACACGAACTCCAACTGTGAGGTTACTTGTTTCTTCACCCAGAAACAATGGGAGATCTTCTGGTTCACCTTTGTTCCTTCTAGTCTCCACATGAACTTTCTTGAAACAGTCTGGTGTGGCTGATACTTTGTGGAGATTTACGTCACTGTAAAAATGTTTTAAAGGTATTCTATGATGCTGATCAGACAGCTGCTTCTGAGACATCAGCTTTGTTATAGAATGATCATCTGATGGGAGGTTTCCGCTGCCACTCTGACAAGTTGTAGAAAAGTGAGTGACAGGGGTTCTCTCTCCTAGTCCTACAGACTGAAAAAATGAGAATTCATTCCCACCTTGAGAATCTTCATTAACATGCTTTAGAGACGGATTTGATTGGGACCGCACTAATGGCCACACAAAAGAAATTGGTGTTTGTGATAGGTGTGGTATGAACCTTTCTCCACTTGGAGATATAGGGACAGAAGAACTGCTGACATTCTGGCTTCCGACATTACTTCTGTACATGTTGCTTTTATTACGCACATCAGATCTTGCAGAACTCATAATAACGTACGCACTAGAAAAAAAAAAAAAAAAGAGAAAATTTTAGTGTAAATAAACCAAAAAATTAAAAGAAAAAACAAAAAAAAAAAAATTTTTATTCCTATTACCAAAAATGGGCAAGTACAAAAAC
>Ga0123354_10003638_pt1 | contig 21388 bp, 14 predicted proteins | sample TergutLab28metaG_2_FD_97872 | JGI IMG/M metagenome (GOLD analysis project Ga0123354, IMG submission 97872) | Labiotermes labralis P4 segment gut microbial communities from Petit-Saut dam, French Guiana - Lab288 P4 | ecosystem: Host-associated > Arthropoda: Insects > Digestive system > Gut ... | reverse complement strand
AGAAATTCCCCGCATTTCACGGAACCCGAAGGTTCATTACCGCACTCACAAGCGTCCGCCACCTGTCTCTATCCTGGGCCAGCCCAATCCAGTCCATATACCCACATCCCACCTCCTCGAGATTCATCCTAATATTATCCACCCATCTACACCTAGGTCTCCCCAGTGGTCTCTTTCCCTCCGGTTTCCCCACCAAGACCCTATACACCCCCTCTCATCACCCATACGCGCCACATGCCCAGCCCATCTCATTCTTCTCAATTTTATCACCCGCACAATATTGGGTGAGGAGAACAGATCACTTAGCTCCTCGTTATGCAATCTCCTCCATTCCCCCATCACCTCTTCCCTCCTCGGTCCAAATATTCTCAACACCATTATCTCAAACACCCTCAGCTTCCTTTCCTCTCTCAATGTCAGTGACCAAGTTTCACACCCATTCAAAACAACAGGCAAAATTATAGTTCTATATATATCCTGATCTTTAAATTTTTGGATAGCAACCTGGAAGACAAAAGATTCTGCACCGAATGATAGCAAGCATTTCCTGACCTCAATCTGCTCTTAATTTCTTCCAGAATAGAATTTTGATTCGTTAAAGTTGTTCTCAAATATTCAAAATCTTCCGCCCTCTCGAAAGCACTATTATCAGTCCTCACACCGTGATTTCGTCCTGCATTCTGATATCGAGACATGACCAGCACAGTCTCATATTACGGAATCAAAGAAAGCTTAAAATATCGTTTAGTATCAGCGTAGTTCTGTTTTCCACTCTAAGGTCAAATACATTGAGGTTTTGGAAACCAAATTCATGTGATAAATAACTGGACAACAGGCATGAAGAAAGAGGGAAATGAAAAATTTATGAAGGGCAGGTTCATAACTCATCTCTTTGTCAAATGCAGCATTACGAGCGTCACTAATGCAGTGAGCGACAGAAAAGTCGTGCAGCGGCTAAAAAATGCAGGATTTTTTTTGGAAGCAATTAAATAGTAAAACCGCATAAAAAATCTGAGCGTAGATGGAAGCTAACATTTACGTCAATGATAAACAAAACAGATGTGAGAGTGTGCAGTGGATTCACATGGATCAAGACAGGGACGAGTGCCTAGTGAAAACGGCAATTTACCTGCAGTTTCCGTAAAATTGAAATATTTATTGGCTGGATGAGCGACCATCAGGTTCTGCATAAAGTTGGTTTATGATAATCCCGAGCACTTGCAAAGTCGTATGCGGCGGTAATGTCATATTTAAGTGCTAATACATCCTTTTGTTATCTAATTTAAAATCTTCTTTTTTTACAACGTCTTAACTATGACAACCCACATGTGACTCACTCAAGCGCTGAATCACACCAAGAACATTGAGCAACCGAGTAACCAACGCGACCCACGTGTGACTCACTCAAGCATTGAATCACACCGAGAACACTGAACAACCGAGTAATCATCGTGACCCACGTGTGACTCACTTAAGCACTGAATCAAACCAAGAACACTGAGCAACCGAGTAGTCATCGCGACCCACGTGTGACTCACTTAAGCACTGAATCACACCAAGAACACTGAACAACCGAGTAACCAACGCGACACACGTGTGGCTCACTCAAGCATTGAATCACACCGAGAACACTGAACAACCGAGTAATCATCGTGACCCACGTGTGACTCACTTAAGCACTGAATCACACCAAGAACACTGAGCAACCGAGTAATCATCGCGACCCGCGTGTAACTCACTTAAGCACTGAATCACACCAAGAACACTGAACAACCGAGTAACCAACGCGACCCACGTGTGACTCACTCAAGCATTGAATCACACCGGGAACACAGAGCAACCGAGTAACCATCGCGACCCACGTGTGACTCACTCAAGCACTGAATCACACCGAGAACAATGAGCAACCGAGTAACTATCGCGACCAACATGTGACTCACTCAAGCACTGAATCACACCGAGAACATTGAGCAACCGAGTAACCATCGTGACCCACGTATGACTCATTCAAGCACCGAATCATAAGACATTTTGCAAACATATCATCATGGTAACACAAGTGTGGTGCAATCAAGCACTGAATCACACCAACGACATTACGCAACAGAGTAACCACCGCAACCCAAGTGTGACTCACTCAAGGAATCACACCAAAGACATTATGCAACCCAGTAATCATGGAAACCCAAGTATGACTCAATTGTCCACTCAGTCACGCCAAAAGCTTCATATGAGGTGCAGAACGTGATGTGTGCACTAAGATCGAAGAGTGAAAGAACAAATAAATTTGGTGTTTTTTTTTAAATGACTAGCTAAATTTATTTCTACCAAAGAATGATTTAAACACACTCAAACACAACTAAACTGCAAAATGCTTTATTGTGGCAACATGTTTCGAAATAATTCATTCATCTTTAGGCCACTTATATAAAACTCTATAAGTACTTTATGCAATTACAGTACATGCTGCTAATAACTGAGAACTCAATTCTGCAAATAAACAAATATATTTTGCAATTTCAGATTTTGTTTTGTGGCATTCAAAATGTGGATTGTGGCATTTCAAATATTACAATGTTAAAAATTATTTTATTGTCTGGAATGTTCGTATGTTGTGCATCTATATCCGTTGTCACAGGAGAGTGTGCGGTACAGAGTATTTGGAAATGTGTGTCACGCATAGCCCTGTTGATATTTCGTAAGTTGCTATTTTTTCCGTAATATTGTTTTGGTTTGGTGGTTGACTAAGATGAATCTGAAGTTATGATGGGGCACTGGAGCAGAAATACAGTGTACTCCATCACTGTACGGGAAATACTGTTGAATATCTCCATGCAACCCAGTTTTGAGGGTCTAGCACTGAATCACTGCTGAGTACTGACCGAAGAGGGACGAAAGACATTATATTTATGCATCAGTTCCAGTGCCTCGTAATAACTTCGGATTCAACTCAGTCAACAATCAGACCACAAAAAGAATTGTCTTTATCGACGACATCCCGTTGTGATACGTAAATAGCAAAGAGGAAGCAGAAAACGCCTGTCACAAGGAAGTACTTTAACATCCAAGTAAAAAGTAGCTTCCCAATTCTAAGACGATCTAATCGATTTTAAGTACTTTACGAAGTTATATTGGACATACTATTTGACACTGGAATTCCACTTATTTACTGATAAGATACGAAGAGAGAACTGCTGTGGAAAAAAATATAATATACCGTAATCCATTAACATTGACCAAACTCAGAATTTACAAGCAATTATACCGCTTGAGGCGTATTTATTATAATATATTATCCATTATTATATATTTTATTATATTCTAATATTTTATAAACATTCCTTGTTTATATCGAGTGTCAGCTTACATAAATCCAATTTTTTGAAAGATGAGAATACAGCTACCTGAAAAAGTATCATTTTAATGGCTTGTATGTAATTACCTTTGTGTATATTTTAATTGATTGCGGCTTTTCCAAAAGCCGGAACATGTAGCTAGTCATAAAATTTGATGAAAATTTTCGGTCGTGATTAGCGGTTAGTACTTCATCTTTGCTATAGCAAGATTTAAACAGAATATAAACAAAACAGCTACCTACAAAGCATGAACAAGTCTAGGTATGAAACAACTTTCCAAACAACTGTACCCCACAATCTGCTCTAACATCAGATAGAGATGCACAACATTGGAGTCCCCCGTAAGTAATAAGTTATTGTTTTTTTTTTAATTTTAATATTTCAAATGCTCTAATCAACGTTTTCAATATTATAAAACAAAATCTGACGTTGAAACATGTATTGTGTTAGTTAGAGAACTGCGATCTCAGCTACAAATACCATCTAATATTGTAAACAATATTTAAGTTAGTTTCATGGTAATTGCCTGAAGATAACCTATTAGGTCGCAACTTGCTGCCTCGCTAAAGTGCACAAACACGTTGTGTTTGACGGCATTTAAATAGTATTTTATTACAATTAAAGCACCAGGATTCTTTCCGCCACGCAATCACATTGTGCAAATGTGAAACAATTTATTTTTTATTTACTCTTTTCTTGCACCTGGCACTGTGCAATTTGGCAGATAAGTGCAATATTTCGGAAAAACATAGTGCCTTCATCATTAGTGCAAAATGAAGGTGGATGAAACACGTTAACCTGAAAGGTTGTTCCCTACATCCCGGATAACGTGGCGTTACGTTGTAGAAAGCGGTCATTTTTAAATTCTCCGCAGTCAAAAAAATTCAATTTAATTCTAAAATAATTTCCATACTACAGACAAAATCAAATTAATGAAATATTTTCATTCTCTTGCCGATTAGAAAATTCGACACTGCACGTGAAATTGTTAAGCTGTTGAAAAGGCATGTGTTGTGAACGTAATCTGAACATTAAATTGAATAACTGACTGACTGACTGACTGACTGACTGCTTATGAACTGTCTCTGTGGAGCAGATTTATTCTTCGGAAACTTATAGTCACTTAGAAAATTCCTGGCCTTGTAGGAACAAGATGTTTCCCTCCCTGTTTGCAACAGACCACTACTGGCCCACCAAACCTGATGAAATTTTTGTGTGAAACCTCACCATGACAATGCACTAGAGAGTTCCTACTCTTTCCGAAAGCAGCTACTATTTCCATCCATACAATATTTCAGGTATGTTTGCTGCACAATTATATTTATGTGGATAAATCTTTGTGTTTATTCAGCAGACGTTGTGAGTTAATACAAGTAAAATGACTTCATATTCAAATCTATACATAGGAAACTGCGTTAGTAAATCTAGTTATGACAGAAACAATGTTTTGGAATGCATTCTGACACACACACATACACACACACACACACACTATCAGGTCGTGAGAGTGAAATAATGCTGTTTCGCTCCTGTGGAGGAATTTTACGTTCGGTTACACACGCTGCAACCGTCACAGAGAACAAAAGATTCTCTCGAGTTCTTCAGGAAGTTACGTCATGTGCAGATCTGCCATTATCGCCAACCGTTAGTGCCAAATGTGTATTGCAACCCGCCTTCTATTTTGAACCGCCAGTTACAGGATGAATAATACTGACTCATACCAGTTCTTCAATTTATTTACGTGTTGGACTTTTGTTTCAGTCCCCTTTGTAACACTGCCAGTCGCAATAAATTTCAATTCGCATAGGGAACACTTGCCTTTCTTCCAGAGTGCCATGATACCGGCTCCGGACCGAACATCTGTAACTTATAATTTTGACTTTCGTGCTTTACCCGCGGACTGTGTTGGAGTTACCCTAACGTTTCGGCGTACATTGCAGCTGCCATCCTTGGGGGCGAATTAGGCGGGAGTCCGAGTTCAAACATAAATAATTCTGTGAGAGTTGGCCATCAGTGCTTCATTGGAAAAACTTCATGTATTATCAATCATATTTTGAGTTTCACGTCGGGCTGTTTCAGGCAGAGTCGTTACGGCCTGTCCTGTTCTTAGACAGGGCGCGAGTTTCCTGTGTTGAGGAAGAAGGATGGTTTGGAACTAAATATTTTATAAATCCCAGAATGGACATGGAGAGAGAAACTTACGAATGATCATGAATTCTATCAGTGACAGAAATATTGTCATTTGCAGAATTATGTTTCGGCCACATCCCTATTACGCTTAATTTACCCTAAAATGGCAATTCGAATGAAAGTCGAACTGTTTTAAGAGCTTGAACACATGACGCACCTAAACTGCTAAAGACCAAATTGTGTTTTTGGTGCAGATCACGAAAAGCTACGGACGAAAGCGTCTGTTAATTAGATAACACGAGCCCTGGAATGCTGTGTATCAATTTTAGATAAAAATGTGTTTTCAAATGTGAGTTACACAAACCAAACATGGTGATGACTTTGAATAATTAAATCAATATTTGTATGATACACAAAAAACAAGTTCCTGCCCAATTACTTGTGTCCTACCGCAACCCGACTAAATCCAAATCTGTGCAATAAATATGCAAATATTGCCTTAGGTATTCTGGGTGCGATTGGAATCCCTACCGTGCATTTTCTACTCAGTTACAGGAGTGAATATAATTAATTATTTTAAATTTTATGTGCCTTCAAAGCTTTAACTTTACCTGCGATTTTAACAAGGAAATCAACCATATCCCGGGAGAAGAAGGGACACTTGCATGTGTGTATGTATGTATGTATGTATTTATGTACATATGTATGTGTATATGTATATAGTGTGTATGTATATATATATATATGTATGCATATACGCATGTATGTCACTGTATAAGCGCAAAAACCGGTTATACTGTAAAATGATTGGTGATCGTATAAAATTACCAGCCGTGAAATATATATATATATATATATATATATATATATATATAATTTCCGTTTATTATAAGCCTATATGATAGATACGATAACAGGATTACTCTGTTCTACAGGAAGCTTTATTTACATGCTCCAAAAATCCAGCTACTGACCGGTGTCACAGGTCTGTTTCATCCAGACAAGACCTCCAATTTAGATTTAAGATCTGTTTTGACGTTACCTTCTCATTCACACTTACGCTTCACACTGCTAGGTATAATTTCGGGCGCTGAATATTTTATGCCGATCTAGGTGGAATGAAATAGCTGAATGTTGGCGGTAGCTGGGGCAGTGTTAGGGACACGATTAATACATTTGGGTTCTTGATTACATGTAGCATAATAATACATATTTCGCTGTGTATACTAACGGCGAGTCTGTTGTACACAGACAAGAGTGCATCACAAAAATGCTGTGTTAATGGCCAGTCCGGTGTGAGAATTAAAAAAATTCTAAATGAAAGGGAAGTGTCTACATATAAATGACTCAAAGAGTGAAAGAGTTTTATTAATGTTATACCATTTACCCATCTCCACAAGGACATAAAATTCCCAGAAGGAAGGATCTGCTGACGTTACAGCGAAATTATACACATAGTAATTCACTGCTGTATTTCATGTTACGAGTTCAACCATTCTTCTAAATTGGTCTGAAACATGTAAGCAATGGATTAAAGTAGATCTAAACTTACAAAGTTCAGGGCGAAGTTCTGCTGTTATCTCCGATAAATTTATTTAAACTTATTTGCGTTAAAAATAGCAGGTTTCCATTTCCAAGTGAACATAAGAAATTAACGTTGTGAAATGCAGCACATAAAATTCCAGGTCAACAGCGCTGCAGAATTAGACCTTCGGACATGAAGTATGTAAGTGTCTTCCGGGGGAAATCCCGGTCATTTTTCACAAAAGGGTGCGCGAGCCATTTCAGTTACATGCTTAACCGCTATTAGAGGGTAAATCACCACTTTGTGTGTGAGGTAAAGAAAATGCTCTAGGATTGTCTCGTCCCCCACTGTTAACAGTTTGAAAATCTTAAACAAATAACCGTAAACATTGGACGCCTCAGATTCACTAGAATAATAATTCTTAATTCATTTCCTACCACACAGTACACAGTGTCTATTATAAACACAAATTGGTGAATGTAATTGAGGGAAGTAATCGACATTTATTGTGAGAATAACACAAAAATAATAATTACTGTGTGAGGAACTGCAGTGTTGTAACAACGTTCTCTCTGTCTTCCACAATCTAACCGATTTTTCAAGAAAAATTGTTTGAATATAGGAGGGCAACTCAGGTCGTTAACTTTCAATTCACCACAATTTGTAATAACAATGCGGTGGGCGGGCGAATTCTGGGGCTGGAAAAAAACTAATGGCACAGTTTAAGGTCTAAAATTATGTATTACCACAGATACTGGAAAAGTATCTGTGGTAATACATAATTGCTGAGGTAATATTTTTGTGCGATGTTAAATAACTAGATAAATGACGTACGAAAACTTTTACTAGCTTTGGGTTTAATGACGATAATTCAAGACAGGAAAAAATTATGCGTCTGGCATTTGGTAAAGAGATAAAACCTACACATGCCTATACACTCTGTATATAGGTACAATGTTAGATAACTCAACAGTAACACTGATGGCGGCGATTCGAATCTTTGAGGTTAAGTGTGATGCACATTAGGTGTACAAAATCTGTAAAGGTTTTTCACAAAGATGAAGTAATGATGATGCTAATTCATAGGGTGTGTGGAACTAGAGATATAAACAAAGAGAATGTTTTTTAGGGATTTTTCTCGAACTCTGTGTTCAGTATTAAAATGGGTGACACACATGTTTGCTACTGGCACAGTTCACGTATTCGTTATATTTTTTTGTTATCCCATAAATTCCCGTGTCTGTTTCGAATTCGGGAGGTCTCATGTTCAAGGGTCAGGCCAGTGCTCGCTCTCCTGAAGTTCATCGTCTTTTCACTCAGTCCCTCCGTGGAACTTCCCGAACAGTAGGCCTACTTTGAACTAGTCATAACTGCTACTTTCCACGTGTTTACAAACTCGTAATTTGCAATACTTTCTGAGGCTATTAGCTACATGAACACGTCAGTTTAGAAAACGTCTTCTAATAACCGAAGGATCTTGAATGATATCTCCACCCGACGCGTAGTGGGAATGTACTTGGTCCCTGGAAATGCTGGTATACGAGGAAAAGAAATCGCCGACAAGCTCGCAAGAGACTGTTCTCTTCCGAAGTTTGTAGGACCTGAGCTGTCCCTGTGGGTCTCCACGCAGAACATAAAGAGGAAGATACAACCGTGGGTGGATTACCAGCATTTGGCAATGAGGCGTGGTCTTAGCGGTATTCACAGAAAAGCTCGAAAAATGTTTTCGGGCCCCAGTCCGACTACGAAGGCCAGATTATTGTCCTTTAACAAGACACAATCCAGAGTTGCTATTGGCCTCCCTACCGGACATAATACCTTCAGAAGATATCTTCATTCAACTGGGCTGACCAATAGCTCCTTATGCAGAAGGTGTGGTACTGAGGAAGAAACTTCAGTCTACAGACATGCATATCAGTGTTCCTTTTTTCTTGGACCTGGAGGATATTGGAAGTCTAAGTCTGAGGGCCAACTGGAACTTTAATAAAGGAAGAGGGCTCCCTTGACCTAATATCAGATTAAGGGACAAAAAGGGCCTATTTTAAAGCCCAGGTGCATCGGGACCGCAAGAGCTCGAACCCAACTACTAATCTAATTTAATCACACCCGGAAGATCAATCAGTGGGTGTAGAAATAGAAGAAATTAGTAAGAAATGAAATGCGAGTGTGTGAACCGCATTCAAATATATCAGAAAAAGGCTACTGTCGAAAGGCTAATGCCGGAATATTATGATAAATACAGTGACCTTTCAAACTGAACAAAAGGCATAGTGTCTTGACCACATCAGCAACTATCTTTTGTCAATAAAGACAGCCCCTTGACTTTAGTTTGTCAGAAATGTAAACAACTCAGTGCAGAATAACTGCTGGATGTAGGAAAGAAGCGAGGAGAAAATGGTAAAAATATCACAATGAAGGTTGGTGTAATTTACGGGCCTAACCTCATGTACAATTTTTAGTGTAAGCAACTGAAGGAGGATGAGGCAGGAAGTATATGTAAAAAGGTAACGTTGAGGTACTTGCCACCGTAAATTGCGTGATGATTAGTTGAGATAACCAAACGTGCATGGGTTGATGATATTAAAAAGGATATTAAATAAGACGTAAAGGTGAGAAATTGATTCATCCGAGTCAGAGTATGGACCTACCGCATGTTCTTATAAACACGATAATGAACCTTCGATTTACAAAAAATGCTGTGAGTTTCTTTATATGTGTGCTTTATTTGGCTATAGCAGTAACTGTACTTACGGTGTAGCTCAGGCTAATGGAATTACTAGACGACTGACTAGACGACTGACTAGACGACCACGAATTCCGTGGTTTGTTCCGGCCGATTAAGAAATTTTTCTCCTCTGCTAAGAGTCCAGATCGGATTTCATGCCTAAACAGCATCCTGACTAAAAAGGAGCGGGAGTTATTCCTATGGAGATAGGGCGTGGCCCGATGCTGACCACTTCCATCCAGGTTAATAATCTGTGGATGTACAACTCCATTCTCCAACACTCCTTCACTGAGCGTGCGTTTTACGAAACGTTAGCTCCTTTACAGCACGTTATCTTCGGTGGTGAAACAGTCTGTACGTTAGTTATATTGTGCTCTCTGTCATTCATATCGCTCATTTGCGACAACAGTGTCACAATTCAAAATTTGTGATTTTTCACGGGAACATTTAGAAGTTCTGAAGTGCTATTAAGTGCTCTGAGTGCAACGACGACATGACTGCTCTCCAGCGGCGAGTTATACAAACTGCGTTATGACACTATATCTGTTCAAAGGGTATCTGCAAACGTTTCTTTCTAAACCAATAATTCAAAAATGCCAAATTTTGAATTGTGACATTCTTGTAGCAAATGAGTTTTATATATATATATATAGAGAGAGAGAGAGAGAGAGAGAGAGAGAGACAGACAGACGGACAGAAACAAAGACAGATAGAAAATAATGCTACCGCCTCAAATAAGTTATTTTCTACTCTTCTGTATTCCCTATTAGCGAAATTCGTTCCGTTTAGATTTCATCCAACTTGAACTCCGTTCTAATGCGGTAACGAATTTTTTTAAATAGAAACTTCCAAATGTCTGGAAGTTGTAATCATTCAATTATAATACAAAAAGGAAACGATAAAAGGAAACTGATTGCACTTGGAGTTGAATGTTACAGTCTTATGAGACGTAAAGTTATGTACGCTGGTAGTAAACGACAGAGGTTTTGTACTAAAACACGTTCTTCATCTTTCAGCCCTAAAGATGCGGATCATGTCTTCCGCCGAAGCGTCTGTACATATCTACAAGTCTCCACGGCGTCACGTTCCAGATATCTCGATACGTACAAGAATGAAACGCTCAAATCTCATACCCAAAGTCCTTTGAGAACAGGATACTGAATCGAAAACATCAACATGACAAGCAAAATAAAACGGGAAAGTAGAGAGAGTGGAGATGTGGAGATCCATAATTGGTAGACCTACTCTGCACCAAAAGTAAGATGAATTCACTCATGTGTACTGAGATGGGCAGGGTATGGACGAATAATAACAGCAGAGATTAGAAATACGTACGAAATTATAGTCGAGAATATTGAAGGAAAATAGCCGGGATATTTCATTCGGAGTAGTGATCAGGCTACTGGCTGAACTACCGATGAATCAAGGGAACAATTCCGTTAGGGACACTGCGATGTTTACTTTCGATATACCGGCTCGTGCCCACACATTCGCTTATCCTGTTGCTTCTAGAGGCTATTTTTTTCGAACTCGAGGCGACCAGAGACTGAAGATCATTACTCACCACCATCTTGTGCTGAGGCTAAGAATACATGGACTATACCTTCACTCCTCCATACATCTTCATGTTACAGTGTTTAATTAAGCAAAATAACATCGTTAAACGTAAAAGAAACAAATTTTTATGTTTTGCTGACCGTGCATCTCAGTATAGTCTTAATAATTAACAAACTTAATGCACAAATTCTTTTTTTATAATAAGTTTATTATATGCCTCTACATGTTTCGAGCACTATTGTGCTCGAAACATGTAGAGGCGTATAATAAACTTATTATAAAAGAAGAATTTGTGCATTAAGTTGGTTAATTACTAAGAGTAAAATAAACAGTTAGCCTGGGTCATGTCTCAAATGGGGGTAAAGTTAAGTCGATCTTGAATAAACAGTTTGTGTGGGGGGGGGGGCAGAATGGACTTACCTGATTCAGGAGAGGGCCCAGTGGCAGGCTTTGGTGGAAAAGGTAAGGAACGCTACTCGGATTTCTTCAAAGGCGATGGGTTTTTTGACTAGTTGAGACAACATTAACTCCACCAAATGTACTTCGGGCCACGGGCCACATCGAGTTTCATAAAAATGTGCAAGGCACATACGCAAGAAGATATGACGCCTGTTTTCTCTTGCAGAATGATGTAACCAGTTTAGAAACAAAGAATGTGGTTTAGCCTATATTAAGCCACGGACTGATCATAGTACAGCTTCCAGTGCTCAGCTGTTTTTGAATATACCCAGACGTATGCAATAAATAACGCAGACAGCTAACCTGCGGGTCACTGCATTGCTACATTTACCACTAACATAGTGCATAACAAGTACTCATTTCTACCGCCTTCACTCATGCAGACACAAGACTTTCTACTGAAAACGAAATTTCTTGGATATACTCTAGGAACAGAATAACAATAAAAATAATTAACTTCCTTCAACCTACCAACAATTCAATTTTCCTCTTCACAGTAAACATTTATAGTGAGCATTCAAAAGGCTAACAGTTTAATCCAAAATACCGGAGTAAAATCGCTGTTTATTGTAAGAGTCGTACAAACAAATGTACAAGGCATTCCCAAAATTCATGAGACTTCACATTCTACAGCTGACATCACGTATAGTAACGAATGTTCAGGGGTGAAAAAAATATATTCGTCCACTTATCGCAGGCTTAATGTCATCCCAAATGCACTTATGTATGCGACTGTCAACACATAAAGCAAATCGCATAACTATCCGGAAAACACTCCGTGTTGAAAAGCCGGTAGTTATTCAGCTGATAAAAAATTCGTTGCATTTGTCTCAGAGCAGCCCATTTTCAACCCTTTTCACAGGCTAAGCAAACTCAATCCACATACCAATGTCTAATAATGGATGTATCGCAATTGCATATTCTTTATTATTCTAATATATATTCTACTGATACTGATATCTGTTTGCCTTTATCTTCATCAAGACTGAGGAAGATGAAAATAACACGTGCCTCCGAAAGGTTGGTAACCGCTTACCAGATTACATTGTGTCATATACCAGAAAACACCAGTAAGACTCTTGGCCACCCTGTAAACCTCAAACCTTAGGACTGGATGAGTGTGTACATACTTTCAGTATGACTTGATGTATGACATAATCTTACTAATGACAGGCATGTTCAGATGAAGTCCTCTACTGGGACAGCCGATCTAGAGAAAGTCAATTTACCGCCACTATTCTGTCGCACGACGTTCCGAGACCAGTAACAGTAGTCGAGATGGCATAAGTTGAGAGATATTTTCCCTCAAACGTAGTGATAAAATGGGAAGGGTGGTTTCTGACAATCTGTTTTAACCAAGAACAAATATAAACTTAATCCTACCTAAAAAATTACATAAAGTATGAAATCTGGAAGAGAAATTACAATTTAAGGAGGAGCTGCTTCTGCTTCTTCTTCTTAAACCGTGGGCGGGTCATCCGGATTATCATCGCCAGCGTCCGGCAGTACCAGTTATTATGTATGAGTCCCAGAATATGACATAACTGATATAAGCACTGAAATCTGGTGAGACAAATAACAATTGATCTCTTTCAGGATCTCTCTATAGTAAGCATCAAGATAAGCCCTTTTATAATTTCTTGCCTTGCCTTGCCTCATTCGGGTAAATGACCTCAGACATCTTGATGCCACCTTCATTAAGTCCACAAACCTCATTCAATTTCAGAACATCATGAGCCTGTCCTCAGGATCAGATTCAGGGTCCTTAGCTCCTTCAAGAGCTCTTTACTTCCTAACTGTAACTAGATCCTCGGCATAAGCTCCCGATCATAGCTGTTCAGCCAGTCAAAGTAATTTTCAGCATCGAACAAAGAAGTTGTGCTATTAGCTTAATACATTGAGTCTAGTAGCAAAAGACGTAAGTGCGGAATGACATAAGTCGAGGAATTACTGTTTTAGTAATAATATGATAAAAGCACACTCCATCGAGAATACCTTTTCTGTGGTTTCATCAACGACGGTGTTTCTCTCCCAGAAAATACAGCGTGCACGGTAGCATAATTCAGATGTGATGAATTGTAAAATACATAGAAGGAAACGGTTGTGGGTTACTCGAGATATACATACACTTTTCCCTATAGGAACAGAGACAAATGACATTCACCTCAGTCAAGAGAGCCGGCGTGCCGTCAGAAATTCGAACTGGGCACCCCACGAAGGCAAGTCTGGAGCATTGTTCCTCAGTCAGTACTGCGTGCATTTCATTATGGTTATTGCGCACTGCAGGACGCTACATTCATAACTGTCTGACATCACGTACGAGGCATATAAATCAGGATCCTGCTACAGGTCGGCATTGTTTTCATTCCTTGACAAGATGCCACGTTTTACCAAAAGCATGCAATAATGAATATGTATGCAGAATTAAACCAACAAACACACTGCGTCTGCGGAAGACCCCAAATAATCTACATTATTTTAAAACTCCTACACGTTCCAAGACTTAAAAGGCTGTTGTTAGGGGTCGAACAATCGTCAAGTACATAAATGAAACTTTGCTTACACTAAAGTACACTAATGAATACACAGTGAACTATTACGTATGAATTATAGAATTAAGAGATAATAAATACAGATTCATTTTGATCAAGTTTCAGATAATGATAATGTATACAAATTCACTTTCTTTGAAAAGAACGTATTATGACTGTTTCTAATTAGTTACGTAACGTCATAATTAAAGTTCTTGGATAAAACAAGTCAATATTGAAAAAGTGCTGTTTAGTGGTGACTTGAAATGTTTGTGTTCAAACGTCTAAAGTTCAAAGTGTAACAATAAGTATTTTAAAAAAATGTGCTTCCATCATAAACAGCGCACTTTAGGAGTTACGTGTCCTACAGCCCTGTGGATAATCTGAAATGCGAATGTGTTTGGTTTAATTCAATTCATGCGGTCCCACTACAAATACACGGTAACATGGAACACTATAAAATAATATATATATCTTATTAAGCAAATTCAAGTTAGATAGAAGCACTAGCTATGAAGCACTCGCCGTGGAAACCACACCGATAAACCAATCGACCTATTGGATTTCGATGTCAACTGCACAGAAACGTGAATAAGATGGAACAGCAGGATACGTTCTTTGAAACCAACTGACCCCATGGTGACATCTGCATTCGCAGTGGCTTTTTTTTCTTATCGGTGAAATCTTCAATCACACTTAGCCTGACCTTAAAACGTTAGGGAAAAACATTCAAATTTCCTCGGATCGAAGAATAAACCCCCTCTCCTAAACTTTCTCAGGATTTGTATATTCACATAATGTTGTTATATAATGGAATACGTAAGATATATTCAGACAACAACAAAATATTTTAACTACGAAAGTAATTTTTTTCATTTGTCTTCAGACCTGATGGTAATGTTGATAACATGATATATCTAACCATTCAGCCAAGGTGGCAAATTCCAATTTTTTTTATTTTACGTCTAAGGCTGTGTTCGGAGAGTTTACTTATGTACTGAATTTAGTATGAATTACACCACATTGCTGCGTAGAAAATAAATATTTAAAATATTTACTCAATTCGGTTAACAAATAATTTTAGAATACCTGCATTTTATTCTCTTCATTTATAGCTCTAATAAAATCTTTTAGAACTTAACTGTACTAACATCCCAATCCATATCTACCTAAGTAATTCTCCACACAACTCAGGTTCCATCATTTAAGGGGACAAGCATTACCATGTTCTGCTGACAAATATGCGTTCTGTTGTATCGGTAATCGTGTCCCGACTTTAAATATGTACCCTCAAAGACTTTGATTTAGCGCCGGAAACATGATAATCCCTAGACGAAAAATTGTTATTATGTAATCACAATCAGTAAAAATACTGCCTTTACAAAATTACGCGCCATTCAAATTTATTTTCTGAGAGTCTGCCGTGCTTTATTCCAAATGAAACTAATTTTATTTCTAGTCATTAAGTTTAGCGTGCGAGTAAATAGCACTTACAAACCTTCCTCTGGATTGTTTTCCGCGCATACAAAATAACAAACCCTCTCTGCACTTAGGGTGTGGCTCCCTTCTGCGTCAGGGTCGTCGTTTACAATACAGGGAAAAATACATATATAGGTAGGTTTCACACTTTTTATATGCCACGAAGGCCCTTAGGTTGAGTAGAGGTATAGCTCTACTCTTTCTAGGAACTCAGCATTAGATAGGGGGTGGGGGGGTCAGCCCCACGCCCCGGCCGCCTCTACCTCCGGGAAAGACCCTGTACCTATTGTACAGGAGGCTGGGTAGGCCCCAGGGCCGGTCTGGACAGGTGCGAAAAATCTCGCTCCCATCGGGATTCGATCCCCGGAAAGTCCAGCCCGTAGCCAGTCGCTATACCACTATGCTACCCAGCCCACAGAAAATACGTGTATAAAGAATAAAAAACATACAAGCTGGAAAATTAAAAGTTTCTTAATACAACTAAAAGAAAGCCGATGTTAATCAGGAACAGAATTTCATCCAAAACATCTACGGCATTCTTTCCAGATGGCTTTAACATCCGTGAGTACTGAACATATTGTGAAGAACGAGGCGTAAATCGAGTAATATTATTGGGTCGTTCCTGTTTGGCCATTCAACCCTTAACCCACGATGACTGAGCTATACTGGGCCAAACACAAATACGACGGACTGCCGGAAATTAAATGCAATATGTGAAACTTCACATAATGAATTGTGTATCCCACTATATCATTAACCAATAAATTAAATATTACTGTTGAAATTGTCAGAGAATTGAACCAAAATTTTAATTTGCTAAATAACATTCACATTAGCCTCTCCTTCCCCCTCAAATGTGGTTCTCTTTTTATTCTATAATGAGTTGATATTGCCTGAAGTAGTTTCAATGGTATTTCATTTGCGTGGTGCCCTGAGACTGTGTCTGTGTGGAACCGCGGCCTGTAGTGGATCCATTGTCTATTCCCCGCTTAACAGTAGAATAAATACCGACCACTAGCAACATGATCCCTGATGCGGAGACCAAAACCTCTTCCAGTGTCATTCTCTCCACCACAAATCCCTTTTAGACTTCCCTGGTAATAAACCAGCCTTCTGTGTTGATAAGCCTTCGACTAACCGCGTAAGAGATTTACGGACTGTGTAACAGTAAAAAGAAAATTTATTCCCGTGTTTAATTTACCACTAGTTCATGAAGGCGCAAGGAGGACTGGAAGCACAGCACCACATGTAATAATTCGCGCACTATGCAGGTGACTGGACAACTTATGACCACTTGCTCATTAACTGTGAAGTTTTGTGGGCACACAGCCCATCTGGACGTCTTTGAAAGAGAGAATCAAATTTCGTTGTTCTTGACACTAGTCAGTCGATGTAGTAAATGAAATGCCATAGTGTGTTAGGGCTTGTTGGGTTGCAAGTTGTCAGGTTATCAGTCACAATTCAGGTACATGTGCAACTCACCGTACACTTTATAAAATCTAATATACGTTACTCAATTATTATACCAACTACTGCACATATATAAATTTTGTATATGTGCAGTAGTTGGTATAATAATTGAGTAACTCAACAACATGCACGGTGTAACAACGAAAATAACTAATATATGTTATCACGCCAAGTGATCATTAATTTACTGCCAGGATTTCTTCTCCTACACGCTTTTTAGTAATTATATCAAAGGAGAACTGACTGCTTAATATTTTAAGAGCTCATTGAATTAGCTCCCTCCCAAAAAGATCAGTATTAAGAACACGCCCTTCTGCTACTGACGCCCTGTAATTTGATGTAGGCGAAAGTTTCAAAAGAACAGGCGGGTTTTTTTATAGAGCATTGCGTCATAACCCCGAAGATCAAGTTCTGCTTATTTTCTTGTTGCACTTTCTTTAACCCCAAGCTTCCTTCATGAGTATCAGTGACATATTTCTTGGTGGTTGTCATGGACAATGTCATAATCTCACAGAGTACAGCGTCCAATCAACGTGCTGAAATGTTGCAGTCGCTGTATATTCAGTTAAATAACAAACTATCAATCTCGGGAAAACCGCCTATTCACATCCACTGACGAATGGCTATTTATAATAAAATGTCAGATATATACACATAAGGAGTATTGCGGATTAAACTGCAAATCACTATATCTAAAATGCGTTCAAATTTCAATTTTACATGCATTGTTCGGAGAGAAATATATCGGATGTTTTGGGACTTTTTGTAATTCATACAGAAAAAAAATTATTCCTTTTTTATAACTAATAAATACGAACAGACGTGCTTAGGGCTTGCTGAATAGAGCTTAAATTATTTTGATCTAGAAGCCCTTCCGTCGAAGATATTTTCATATATAATAGGAGAGGGTTCGTGTTTGACTATGTGCGTATGTTACGTCTTTTTCGCGTCGTCATCATGGAAAATTGTGCTCTCCACGTTTCTACACTCTGCTACCTGAATGATAAAGGTTTAATTTAGTACTCTGTTTTAAGATGAAAGCGTCAGAAGTAGGAAGGAAGGAAGGAAAGAAGAGAGACAGGAACGTTAAGAGGAAGTAAAGTAATAAAAAAGGAAGACAAGTGAATGTGGGATGGAGATAACGAAAAAGCATATCAAAAGAATATCAAACAGCCTTTGTACTAACACAGTCTCTTTCTGTAAGACGAGATAGACAAAACTTATAATTCCCGGCCTCAGAAACAAGTTCAACATTCGCCAAGAACGAGTTAAGGAAGAAAGCTGGAGGGTAGACAGTTTCAAAGTTTAAGTATGGTCAAAGACATAAACCCCTCAAATATATCCACATAAGTTCACTGTGAGTAACGTTTCATTGTACAGCAAAAATTATTCAATATACCTGCTGTTTGAGTATGAAACTGACTTTTCTTCTTTTTTGAGCTGATGCACTTTCCACTTTCTTAAAAAGGAAAACAAATTGAAATTCTTATATATATTCCATCTAATTAATACACAGTTTTTTTTCTGATTCCAGAAGATGAAGATGCCTGTAATGGAATCAAAGTGACTAAACTTCGTTGTTTTAAGCTGTTCTCAATTGAACCAAATTTCTAAACCTGTTATTTGTTTTTTTCCTTATTCCTTATATATATATATACACTGCCCTTATCAGGAATTTGTACTAAATATTTGTGGCATTTGAAGCAGCGGCAAAGAAGATTGTAAAATAGTGAGCAATATCTGTATTTGTAAATTCAGCATTACGGAATTTTAAACACGCATTTTTATACCAGGAAAAATACAAACGGTGCTGATTCTTACCGGTAACCGTAAATAAGTACATAATATTGTATTTCAGCCATTATTAAAAACAATATCTTAAGTCATCATCATCATATGTCTGTCATGGAGTTAGGCCACTTGTTGACCCGTTCCGGTCTCACGTATCTAGAAGTCTCTTCAGAGGTCTGCCACGATTCCTTCTGCCAATTGGGGAATAGCGTTTCATTATCCTGGGTAGTCTGTCACGAGGCATTCTGTTTACATGTTGTATCCAGTTCCTCTTGTATTCCAGTAGTTTATCTAGAACCGGTGATATTTCTAATTCTTTCTAAGTAATTCTATCTTAAGTAACTTCGATTTTTGTAGTGACTTAACCGAAACATTCGTACTCGAAGCCTTATAATGTGCAACCGTTGCATCCACAACCGATACTTAATGCAAGAATGCATTGTGGGTACAAGTGGAGATTTCTGGGCAGAATCCAGTAGCATGCATAACCCAATTTCGACGAATTGCAATAATGCTGATTTTTATTTTATGGCTCTAATAAACACTTCAGCATATATTATGCCCCAAACTTCGTAAATTTTCTTCGACAATTCAGCGAAGTAACACAAACGTAGTGGCACACGAACGCTTTAATATGGCCCTTTCATCATAGAAGGTACAGGTAAATCAGCTACATCGTAACAGAAAAATATCTTATGATTTTGGATCGTTTCAGTCTGACAAAATTTCAACAGGCGATCTCAAAAAAGTGCAGCAGATAGCGAAACAGTGGCATTTGGGCATTTCTAGTGTTTCTGAATTCTAACTCCAATATCTTTTGCTGTTCGTCGCTCTCATTAGGACTGTACGAAATCTACAAGGTGTTCAAATGTTGCAGAGATACAAACAATATCTGCCGGCGAAATTATCACTCCAAAATTGTTAAAAAAAATTTTAAAGTCCATGGTTACTACATCACGCCATTTCCCTGCAACTTTGAAATCTCTTTTGTTAAATAAATTTACTTTATCTTCAGTTATTAATCAATTAGTAAAACACAACTATATATGGATTATGTAAAGATAAACTACATGTATGCCCCTAACGGACTATCATCAATTTAAGAAAGAAGTTGAAAGCGTAAAAACCATTACTTTTTTCTTAAATTGTTACAAATAACCTAATTATGGTCCATTAGGATTGAAATATATATACATGTATCTTATTGCTATATAATACGTATATAGTTGTGTTTAAAGGCCATTTAATAATTAATGAAGTGTATAAACACCACAGTACACCTTCTATCAACTTAATCTTAAACTACATTGAGTTTCTTTACTAGATGTTACTGGAAGCTTGGCGCAGCGCAGGAAAAAACATCGATTGATTAGTGACGAATCAGCTGGAGAAGATACTAGATAAATTTTTAAAAACTAAATCGAGTACTGTCCCTAAAGCTGGTAAAATGGGAAGCACAGTCGTTTTCCGCGTAGGCCACAGCTCGAAATACCGGAGTCTCCGTGCTCGTTGCCTGAGAGCCAAAATTTTAATTTTTGCCACCGCATCCAGAGAAGCTCTGTGACATGCCGCATTAATACTTAGCACCATTCAGAAGCATAACTTAAGAGTGAGTGGCGCTACATCTACACAAGAATGCCACGGATCAGAGTGGCCCGTGGTGCTAATCCTTTTGCCTCCTTGTATGCCGGCATTTTGCTGAAGGAACAGTCAAATAGTACAATAAACTTTCAAGACAACCGATCTCTGGGACAAAATTTGAAGCCGGTACCTTCAGAATACAAACCGCGACTGCTTAAAGCTTGACCACAAAGATCGACAAAAATTTAATAATATTAACATAAAACACCGTCAGTGTTAATAAACAAACATACACAAAATTTTACTCATTCGCATAAGCATTCCGACATGTTAGGTTTGACTCGAGCATCCTCAGAAAAATGTTGTGACAAGGAACGTTTCTATCGGCTAAGCACACAATATTCATGACTATACAAAGGTGAAGATATATATACAGGTGTGGCACGAAAACCTGACAGTTTTTAAAATTAAATAATACAATTAAATTTCGTCGTATAATGCGATAGTTGTCATCACTGAAAAACATATTACATGCGATTTTATTTAAAAAGTGCATCTCTTCGATGTTTCCCGCCATCCCCGCACACTGTTTCAGTCTTCCTCAGACTGTTCATCACCCGACACGTAACCTCGTCCAGAATCTTCGTATTTTCTTCCCGTATGCTCCAGGTCTAGAAAACAGAGATTAACGGCTGTGGGGACCCGTTGCGCTGACCACGTGACACCCCTCTATCCGCAAAAGTTGGCACTAACTTCGCCGACCGGCGGCGGCCGCTCTGTCGGT
>Ga0123354_10003636_pt1 | contig 21390 bp, 13 predicted proteins | sample TergutLab28metaG_2_FD_97872 | JGI IMG/M metagenome (GOLD analysis project Ga0123354, IMG submission 97872) | Labiotermes labralis P4 segment gut microbial communities from Petit-Saut dam, French Guiana - Lab288 P4 | ecosystem: Host-associated > Arthropoda: Insects > Digestive system > Gut ... | reverse complement strand
TATATTGTTTTTTTAACAGAACAAAAATCAAAACCAACACTTCCCAATTTTAAAAATATTAAATTTCCTTTTCTTTTTTTTTTTTTTTTGCCACAACGACTGCATGCAGTTTATCCGAAAACTGCACAGCAGTGACTGCTGCACTTCAGGGAGAATCCTGAAAGATTTCGCTACTTTACTTGTACTGTATAACCTAAACTTTATTCATGGTTGTACCTGGCAATCACAAGAGGTGGCATTTCGTGCCCCAGAAAACTGTGTAATAAATTAGCAAGTGTCCACAGACCCTAACATTCTGGCTTGTTCGTACTGTCGTTGTCCCTGGAAGTTAAATTCATGAATACTGCCCACAAAAACTAAACAACCAGCACAGTATTTACGTTTATCAAACTTTCTCTATTACATTTTCGTACAAATTGAGGGCTGAATTTCGTAAAAATAATTCTAAAATGAGATGGGCTGGGCATGTGGCGCGTATGGGTGAGGAGAGGGGGTGTATAGCGTCTTGGTGGGGAAACCGGAGGGAAAGAGACCACTGGGGAGACCTAGACGTAGATGGGTGGATAATATTAGGACGGATGTCCGGGAGGTGGGATTTGGGTGTATGGACTGGATTGGGCTGGCCCAGGATAGAGACAGGTGGCGGACGCTTGTGAGTGCGGTAATGAAACTTCGGGTTCTGTGAAATGCGGGGAATTTCTTGACTAACTGCAAACTAGTCAGTTTCCCAAGAAGGACTCTGCACCATGGAGTAAGTACGTAAGTAAGTAATTCTAAAGCTCTTTGCATAAGCTTGAAGACAGTGGTGAACATCATATCTCTAAATATTCATAATCACAACCAACTAACTTGAAAATAGTTTTATTTATAAGGCAAATAGTTTCGAACTTAAACTCGGGTCATCATCAGGCCATAACACAAGAAGTTGAAACATACACAGAAACTGAAAGCATAAGTTGGTGATCCCCCCTTTTACTTCAAAAATATATTTAAAATGTATGCAAAATTTATAAGTAAAAGCGGTTTCAAATTATAAACAATTTTCTCGTTGGTTTGTGTCAGTTCCACGTAATAAAACAAGAATATTATATCCCATTAGTTCCATTCGGTAACACACATACAAGAAGAAGGTTATATGGGAAGTTCTATGTTCTAATGGAAAAAAGGCAATTATTATGCTCATATCTTGTCCATCTTTTGTTACATGTGCTTTATTTTAATTCAGATAGGAACGTATATTCCATTACTATTGTGAATACAGTTTGCAAAATCCTGCTTGTTGATCAACATTGATGGTCAAAAGTCATGATAAGAAGTATGTGGACTTAGATATATCCCTTTGTTAACCCTTTGGCCCTGGAGCTGGACATTTACAGCTTAGCGCACCATTTATGTACAATGTAAATATTTTATGAACCAAAAAGAGTGATATTAGGAAATACACGGCATTTTGTGGAGGAATAAACGAAGATGGTGAAAGTCTAAAAAAAATTGAATAATATAGTTGTTGACTAAATATATGAAAAGCGTACTCTGGGTAGTAGCGGTACGGCTGTCCTATATGTAGGATGCATGGTGCCTAAAGGTTAAATCGCTAGCAGGGTTCCTGTTGCATTAAAGTCCAAGCGAAACTATGTCGCCCAGGTTTTCTGGTCGATAGATATCATTGAGATATTATACCAACATGCAGGATCGTAAGGATTGCCTGAAATTTAGAAAGGCAGTATTCTTGGTTATTTCATATCTATATTTCTTGTGTGTGTGTGACAGTCGGTATGGGATTTTAAGTGAACAGAGTACATTACGAGCGGTTTTTCTGTTTGCTTCACTCTGCTCTGACGCTATTCTTCCCCCAGTGATCCACTCTCGTATTTTTCCATCTACTCGTGCCATTGGCGCTTGTAATATTATAAATTGGCAATCTCTTATGTGAAACAAAAGACCAAGCAATATCAAAGCAACAACAAAAGCAGTAAGTGTACTTCTGCAACAAATGGAGATCACTGCTTAAGAGTGGAGAGAATAAAAGAGATTATATTTCGAAAATATGTGTGCTGCAGTGAAGTGCGTGATTCCCCTGTTCTGTTATGACAGTGAACAATGTTTAAGGCGAAAGGGCATCGCTGTTTTTCTTTTACTGCAATACATGGTATCCCGTTTTGCGAGTTAATAATCGAAAGGATGAATATTCCGTCGGACGTGCCTCTAGGTATCGTACAATAAAATTGTTCCCGATGAAAGAATTATGTTTAGAGTTGCACACATAAATTTCCGGTTGCTCTCTGTGTCACTGAAAGGGACATAAAGCAAAATGACACGCTTTTAACATTAAGCAAGTCTACGTTTTGAACGGATTTGTATAATAGAAATCATCATCATCATAATCATCATCGTCATCATCATAGTCATCATTATCATCATATCATCATCATCATCATAATCTTCTTCTTCTTCTTCTCCTCTTCTTCTTCTTCTTTTCCTCTTCTTCTTCTTCTTCTTTTCCTCTTCTTCTTCTTCTTCTTCTTCTTCTTTTCCTCTTCTTCTTCTTCTTCTCCTCTTCTTCTTCTTCTTTTCCTCTTCTTCTTCTTCTTCTCCTCTTCTTCTTCTTCTTCTTCTTCAGACTACACTACACTACACTACACTACACTACACTACACTACACTACACTACACTACATTCCAATGCGGACCCTCGCCTCCTGAATTTCTCTCAGTCAGCTTTGTTTTTTTACCTTTATATCCAGTTTTTAAATTTGCATATATTAATATCTGTTTGTACACATTTACACCATCTGTTTCTTTGGTCGTCCTCTTAATCAACGTCACTGAGGATTATTGTTATATACTTTAATTAATTTTCTTATTTTGTGCATTCTATTACAATGATCCTTCCAATTCATCCGACATTCTGACAGATTATAGCATATCTAAATCTCCAAAAAAGCTCCATTAATTCTTAATATTATCACCTTTATATGTTTGATGTTAGAAAATAAATATCTCCGAAGCAACGACAGATTTGAAGCAGTACTGAAAGTTCACAGAACATAGGACTGTGCGGTATAAATTTTGTACCTTACCTTTAACAACAAGATGACAGAAAGTTTTATAAAAGTCCTTATTAGCTAACGTAGTTAAAATATTACTTTAAAATTGCCAATTTATTTTGCCTTTGCTTCTACTTGCTCCACTTAACATGTTGTAAATTGTAACAGTGACTTCAGCGAATGGCGGCAAGTTGGGTCAGAGCAATAGTTGAGTACAGCGCCTTGAAAACGTCCCTCACATTTACTGTTTACGACCAGAGAAAGGCTCATACCAGTGCCCCCGCCTCGCCGGACTCGCTAGAAAAAGACATCTACCACTGATTTCACCCTCAGCCAGTCTTAAGTCCAGACTTATCTTTTCGTAGGTAGCTTCAGCGCTGGTCAGATTGCATGTTGTGACACCGTAGTCACCCATAGCACAACTCTTTGCCCGTTGCCCGTTCCTCGACTTCAGCATCTCGTACTGAGAACATGTATGTAACAACAAGGGTGATAGGATGAATGGCAAAATAAGATGGTACAAATGCACTCTTATAGATAAACTATGTGTAGGCCTACCAACAGCTTTAACATCTGAATGCTCTACATTTGACCCACATACACTTGCTTATGTATTTCTTACGATTCGCGGAATTTACAGCATTTCTAAACAACTGTAACTGCTAATTCTGAAAACAGGTTTTCTGCTCCTACGAGAAGAATATTTAGATGTTATGCAGAAGAAGCTTCGACTTCCAAGGGTTAAATTGAATCTTATATAATAATTATTTCTTCTTATCTGTAGATATGTGTTTTAGCAAAAAGCAGTAAGAGTGAATGAGTTTTAATTTATACCTGTTTGACTGAGGTATAGACGAATGGAAACTGTTTACAAAGTTCCTAAGGATCTGGTAAAGCTACTGTATGGCCAGTGGCGTAAATGCGTTCAGGGAAGCCACAGTTGAAATGAACGTTTAAACAGTTGGTAATGTGAGGTGCCGACAGCAATGTCGGTTATATAAATTGAGCCATTTATTGGGTGCAAGGAAAGCTACGAGGGAACTGTACCTAATATAGCCTGACTGCCGGACACGATTTGAATTCAAGGCCTCCAAGATATCAACCATGGCTACCGACTACTGAACCACAGCGTTCGTATGCCGAATTGTTTGTTTGCTTTAAGCAAAATACAAAAAAATTATTTGCTGAATAATATTATGGAATAGTGATGTGCACGCTAAAACCAAGATTTCTGCAGTGCTCGACCCTCATAATAATCCTAAGTTCTACACTGTTAAACAAATGTTAATCTTAAATTACATATTATTTGTCACTCATTTATGTTAGTTGTTGTCTTTCAGCATGGGTTGTCATTTGTAGGCCTATGTCCCTCCCAAGTTCTTACATTCCTTTCAACTTCGGTTATTTTCTTCAGCTGTTTTTCACATTTACATTTGATTTTATATGCAAGGGTACCTAATCTTTTCAGATCTGTGACCTTGTTACTAGTGAGTACTTTCCTGACTGCTGTTTCCTTATTCATATTTGGCCATTCTTCTTCAGAAGCTACTGGGGGTGACAACATTAACAGCTGCATGTCCGCGAACATCGGTGTACAGATGAAATAAGGATATAATCTCTCTTACAAACTCCAGTAAGAAATAGTCCATAGTTCGATCCCTTCAAAATTACACAACAGATAGCTGACGAATAAAAAACCAACTAGATGTCACTTGTTACTTGTATTTTACTTCTTAGAGACTCAACATGTTTCGGGCATTAATATGCCCATCCTCAGGAGCTTGCGACTATATTGTTGAACTATCACATTAGCCGTTTTGTTCTTGATTTGATGTGTGTTGGAGTTAGGGTGCGGTTCGTCTAGGGTGGTATCCAGGCTGCCGGCTGAAGCACAACTTGTGCATCATTGTGATAGGTGACGAATAAAAAACCAACTAGATGCCACTTGTTTTATTTAATTTACTTCTTAGAGACTCAACATGTTTCGGGCATTAATATGCCCATCTTCAGGAGTTTGCGATTATGTTGTTGAACTGCCACATTAACCGTTTTGTTCTTGATTTGATGTGTGTTAGAGTTAGGGTGCGGTTCGGCTAGGGTGGTATCCAGGCTGCAGGCTGAAGCACAAGTTGTGCTTCAGCCGGCAGCCCGGATACCAACCTAGCCGAACCGCACCCTAACTCCAACACACATCAAATCAAGAATGAAACCGCCAATATGGCAGTTCAACAACATAGTCGCAAACTCCTGAAGATGGGCATATTAATGCCCGAAACATGTTGAGTATCTAAGAAGTAAAATAAAAGTAACAAGTGACATCTAGTTGGTTTTTTATTCGTCAGCTATCACAATGATGCACGTTCCAATAAACATCGGATTTACACAACAGGATTTAATATTGTACATTGTTCGTGCAACTATATTACATTCACCAAGGATGAATACCACATTGTTGCGCTATGCCATTCATTTGTTGCTTAACTCTCCGACATATTTCGGCCGGAATTAATAGGTCATCTCCAGGGCCTACTAAGTCAGGTCGAAATATGTCGGAGAGCTAACGAACATTAAACAATATTGTGCAACAAGTTGGTGTTAATCTTTTATGAATACACAACAGAAGTTATTTTCTTTCCTGATCCTCCCCTGTTTGCGCAATAACACCATTTCTTATGGCAGGTCCTCAGACTTCGCCTGTTTGCCCTTCTTGTAGCAGCGTCTCTGCAGATTAAGATGAGCATTGGTGGAATAATACTGACAAGAAAACTGAAACGCTCGGAGCAAAACCTCTACCAGTGCCGCTTTGTCCAACAGAAATTCCGATGGGACTCGCCGTTGTGAGAGGCTGGCGATTCAGCTTGTAGCGTGAGAAGGGTTGGGGGTGGGTGTTGGGGTGGTAACACATAGCATAAGACTATACGAAAGGAGAAGACAAGAGAGAAGTGACAGACACTTTTGTTTAGCAGGTAGAACAAAGGGGATAGATGGTTTGGAAGGTTTCCAGGCTTCTCCAGCTCGTCCTTGTGGTAGAAGTAGGACGAAAACGAAGACGTTACAAAGAACTTTCTTAAGGAAATAATTGCTGCTAAGTGTGAGAATCGTTCGGAACGCATATCTACAGTGTGGAAAAATTAGAGTTTTTAATTCTGTGCAGGTTATAGAACTGTATGTGGTTACCATTATTATTGAAATGCAATATTTAGGAGCTGTTCAATAAATTCCTTATGAGTAATGCCCGTATTTTGTTCTACGCACGCTTTCCTTTCACGGCTGGACAGCCCTAGTGGGCCTTCTCACTGTAGAGGTTCGAAATTACACTGAGTAGGACTCCTCTGGGTGAGTGATTGGCCCGTAGCAGAGACTTCAACCTGAGACACACAACACAAGGCGACAGATATCCATTCCACCGGTGCTATTCGAACCAGTATTCCCAGTAAGCGAGCGACTGCGGACCCACGTCTTAGAAGGCGCGGCCACCGGGATTGGATTTACACACATGTCGCTACTTCAGATTACGGTATTCGTAATTATGAAACAACGTCGTTTTCCGGCTGGTTGCTGATAATTCGCAGAAACCTGCCTCCAGCACTTTCAACGCTGAAGGTGCAAGTAGGTTTTCCGAAAATTTGGAGCCTACTTATGATAGTAAGTAATTTTCAAGTACAGAGAGAATCTGGCTTATCGAATAAACCGATTAATAATTTAAATGAAATAGTTCTTTAATCTGTAGGTTTATTTTACAGAACTGTGTCAAGTTATGTTGTGAAAGGAATCATTTCGTTCCAGTAAAGTACAAATAAGCTGTGCTCCTAGAAATCTGTAAGCAATGTGATTGTAAATTTCACCGTAACGTGTGGTCCTATGGCAGTCTCTGTGCAGTCCTCGTAATAAAATGTTGTGCTACTGAAATTTTGTCGTTACTGTACATATGGCGCAACTTGATGTATTTTTAGACGTTTTGGAGATCGAGTTTGTAGACAAACGTTACGTAATAACAGTTACCTATCTGGTGACTATCTACAGTCTTGCTCAGAACTTTCTAAATGCAAATGGTCAAATTCTTTTCAAAACGACACAATTAATCAATACAGAATTTTGAGGAGTATAATATTAAATTACTAGCAAATATCCCTTTGGACTTTCGATAGCAAATTGTCAACAAATATGACGTGTACAGTACCTTCTTCAAAATGTGGCACCTTCTTGTAACCATTGTTGCCATGGGTACGCATCAATAGTTCTCTTTGTTGTTGACCCACTGTCGTAACGACTACACTGTTCACAGTATAGTGTTTAATTTTATAGTCATTTCGAGTGCCAACCCATACTTAACATTTGGATAGAGTCTTACCAGTTCTCTTTCAGAAGACCATAAATTAGGTGGTTTTTCTGAAGTGAAAAATCTCCGTTGTGCAAATCAGTCTATACCTTTATTGAACATACTTTTTTATTTATTAATAATAATTTTGTTTTTTATTATACAAGTTTTTTTACGTATCTTATAATGTTTTAACAGTTTTATCAAGTTTATGTCAAGGGAAGGAGATATCTTCCCAGTTTTTGCATTAAGACGCATGTATGAGTTTTGTTTAATTCAAAGTAATGCACGGTCTGATGTTGGCCTGAATAGAAGGCCGAAACTGTTAACAATTTTGAATTGCTGATGGTATTGTTGCTTGACATTGTGTTCAATAAATATATACATAATTCTGTTGCCTTTCTTCTGTTCCCTAAGACAAAACCCAGCTGTTTCGGCCTTTTATTTTACTCCTTTGTAAAGACAGGAATTCTGTACTGTGAACTGGAGGGCTAGATTGAGAAATGGTATTACAGTTTCCTGTGTCACGTAACCACACAGTTTTATCTGGGTATTTGTAGGGTGTAGACTGATCAGACGAATGTCTGAGATTTGTAGCATTTTTATCTGTTTGTTAATAAAGGTTCTACTGTCTTGTAGTGAGTAATTGCTCTTTGTGGCTGCCTACAGAGGGTTCCAATTATGCCGTCTCATAAACTCCTGAATTTAAGCTAACCGTTCGGCTAATAAATTCAGAATTACCCGCCAACATCTGGGGTTACGACAAAACGTGTGGCAGTGAAAAATAAAAGCCCACTTATTGTGGCCGTGGAAAAGAAACAATGGTTTATGTTTTTTCTGTTGTCGAGCAACAAAGTTTTTCGTATATCTGTCAACGATATAATTAAAAATATCAGTCATCACGTAAAGTACCCGATACGGTTTTTCGATTTTAACAAGTTTCCCGACAGATTTTCGTAAAACTCCCCAATACCAGCTTTAAAGGAAATCTGCGTTTTGGGAGCCGTGCTGATTCGTTCGGTCAGACGGACAGTCTTGAAGCAACTAATGGACACTATCCGGTATTGCTGCTAACGCGCCTAAAACCTGTCACATGCACATAGTAAAAGACAGTCAAATAGGCTATAGCTACTTGTTAACACTCACCTTCTTCCGTATATGCACCTACGTGTTTGAGACTGATTATGTTAATCATCTTCAAACTGCAGTGAAAAATATACACAAGAAAAGCAATCATTTTTAATATACAAACTAAATGCACATACATATAGTTGAATATATATATATATATATTATTTATTTTCGTTGTTACACCGTGCATGTTGTTGAGTTACTCAATTATTATACCAACTACTGCACATGTATAAAATTTATAAAATTTACACATTAAAACATTAAAAACGCTCCTATGTGTTTCGGTCCAAAGACCATCATCAGGGAGCTAGGCAGGGCACTCTTCGCAACATAACATTACACAACACGGCATGCTGCCACAACACCCAACTGGTACAGCGAAATTAATCTGTGACTTTTTATAATGTAAATTAAGCAAGGACGATACGGCTCCCTGATGATGGTCCTAGGACCGAAACATGTCGGAGCCTTTTTAATGTTTTAATGTGTAAATGTTATAAATGTTATATATGTGCAGTAGTTGGTATAATAATTGAGTAAATATATATTATTATTTATCAGATCTCTCCTACGTGTTTCGGCGCATAGTGCTTCATCCTCGGGGAGAAACCTTGTCTCTTGCTTAAAACTATCTGCTTATTTTAATGTTGTTACAGAGGTTATAAAGCATGATATATAGAATATGTGGGTTTTAAAATGTTATTTACAATAATTAGAATTTAATAATTGTAAATAAATAAATCATATATATTCAACTATATGTATGAATTTTGCTGATAATATTGAAGATATGATTGATACACAAAAAATACACGAAATGGAAAGTTTTACGATACATGGAAAAAGTTCATCCATCGGTAAGAGAATCATTTAAGTGGAGACTCAGGTGTCTTATTACAACGATAAGTATTCAAAAGCATATTCTTTGTTTAGAAGCAGAGTGTTGTAAGGTTCAGTTTCGGTTATTGACATTAAACTCTTCTTATTCACAAGTAGGCCTATATTTGTTTTGTTGTAAAAAATCATGGAGACCTAAAATTGGGTAAATAATGGCCCTTATTTCAATTGGAGGAATACTAAGTAAGTTTACGTGTATAAATCCTAACCTCACGCTCTGAGTATGCAACATGACAGAACATGTGTGAGATCTTATTAACATTTTTATATAGTTACGCGTGAAGAATCGTGGTAAAATATGAGTCGGTGAACGCAAATTTTTTACTCAGTTTTAAATTTAATTTGAATTGATATGATATGATATATTTGTTAACTGCAGTTGGGTTGACAGCCGGTGGCAGTAGTACAGTACACATTTACACACGAACAATACACACAACAACACAATGAAACACAATAACTAGAACGGAACATACATAACAATAAGAATACATAATGGTCTAATTAAAGTAGATACATAATTTATTGCTAAAATTGTTTCTAGAATAAAAAGTTTCAAGTGCTTAGAATTTCAATTGTCTTAATAATGCGTAATTGTTTCCAAATGCAATACGCAACAATGTTGCAGTAAATAAATTAAATAACACAGACAAGCAAAAATAGTCCTTTGTAGAATAAATGTTTGGTATTCGGAACATAGGGTGACGCGGGGCTATTGAAGAATGAATAAAATCAAACTGTAGGAGAATTTTTGAACAGGGAACGGAATGAACATAGGGACAGTATTAAATAAAGAGATTCATGATTTAATGGCGCAATGCTGCTGTATTGCGACGGGGACAAGATGTATAATTTTTGTTTCATCTTTCGTGATATTTAAATATTTCTCGAAGTTTACTGTCGGAACCATGATCGAATTCATTACCACAATGAGCAGAAATAAATGCAAATCTACATAAATTGTGTAAGTATTCTGGCATCTACGAATTATGAATTATCGGAACAAACTTGTATTAAAAAACAAGAAAGCAAATGGCAGTATAACTTAACCCTTTAAAGACGAAACGCAGACCGCTTTATTTAAAGGTCCAGTCCGTACCGCGCTGTAAACACTTTTATCTGTTGTAAAAACCAATCTGTTTATGATGTAAGATGCACAAGTCACTGTTTGTTGTCGGGTAAATACAAAACACATAAATAGAGTGTGGGCAGAGCGTAAAGTTGTTGAATGTTAAAACTGTTGTTGCAACACGTAACCAGTAGGCTGTAAAATGTTAATTTTGACTGGCCATGATTTTTGTTGCTGTTTTCAGCGGTGTGCATGTTATATAATGTTACTGTTATTGGATATGTTGTGATATTTCTTTGAAAAACTTTTAGTTTTATTAGGGTATGTACTGATCATCATCATCATCATCACCATCATGAACTCTGAAGGGATAGGCGTAGTGCCTGTTCTCTAACCCTCAAGGTGAAGTTGTCCTTCCATCGTTTCCTCGGGCGTCCCGTGTTTCTCCTCCTCTTTGTGTCCATTCTCTCTTAATGTTGTAGCCAATTTTGTTGAAAATGTATTTCCCGAACAGTGTTCTGCACATCCAGTTTGCCCTGACGGATTGATTCCTTTCCCATCTAATTTGGTAATTCCTAATTGGTGTCTTAAAAGTTTCTTTTGTACTTCTACCAGTCTCTTTCTTCATCTCTTTCCTCCAACACCCAGGCTTCACTATCTAATTTAAAGGCCACTTTAGATGTAATACTGTGAATTCTTGATTATGGTTATGCAGTAATATTTCTTTCAATATATTAATGTATATCCATTCTGGTTTAGTTTTGTTACATTTATCCTTCATGTATAACTCCCAAATTTCGGCTGGAAAAAAAGGTTTGTTACTTTCTCACTTACACCCAATATTTTAATACGCGGTATATATGGGTGTTTATAATCTTTCTACAGTCCAGTTTACATAAGCCTGGATTTAAGAAATAAACATTAAATATTATAATCTCACATTTTTATTGCCTAAATTATGTGTCATGTAAAGGACAAGAGAGTTTTACAACTGTGTGGGACTGTTACATCACCAAATGGAGGTTAGGTGTTACACTTTTACGTCACAAAACAGCAAATTTGAATCTTCAGTATGTGACACTGTTACAGCAATGCGCATTAAATGATTTGATCAAGTGTTTATATTATTGTCTTAATATTTTGCCTGCAAATCGAATATTTTTTGCAGTACGTTATGTTCGATTATCCTTGTTCTGCCTAGCTGTGTAGACGTTTTCGTAATTATCTCATAAAAGTGACGATTTCCATAAAAAATGTAGCTGATCTGAAATTTGTTTTGGTTCTGGGCACAAAATTTGTCCGAAACCTCTCTCTTTCTATAATCAATTTTGCGAGATTGTATAATAAACCTCGTAAAGCTTTTTTTGCAGCGTGACTGATTTTTGTTCGATTGTGACTAAAATTTTGAGTTTTCTCGAATAATTGCAATATATTTGCCAATAAGCAATTTACCGGTATTCGGTGACCCATGACTCCAGTTATTTCATGAGTTGTTCCGTACGGACGGACAGATGTGACAAAGCTAAAGTTACTTTTTACAGCTAGGCGAACGAGCCTCATAAAAATGCATGTTACACTGTACTGGGTACGACCTCGTGACCGAAGAGCGGTCAGCTACCATATATACCGTTCTTGGTTGGCCACATTTACAACAAAAGTCTTCCGCAAACTGCGAGCTTTGCTGGCTTATATCCTCACCCCACGAACACAAACAAAACGTACATACACCCTACAATAGTAGGAGATTCAACCGTTTGTGTGATTTATATGATATTTTATGGCCAGAGAAATAATAATATATAGGACGCACGTATTCCGTTTCTGCCAGTGTTTCCGGAGGCAGTCAGGCTATGTAACTTCTGCTGCTGGTGTGGTGGTACCGTTAGATTTATATATAATATACACACTCGGTTGCCGATGGACTTGGCTTGTATATTACGTAACACATTTTTAATTTGTTAAACGTTTAGAGCCAGGAAGGTAAAAATATTTGTGTTCAGAGACAGAAGGGGACTGTTCATATGCTCCTAAAGGCGATGGGACTCACAAGAAACTTTTGTACGTAATGTTCTCTAAAATATCTAAAATATACTGACACCGAAACGTACGTTATAGTACATGCACACTTGAATGAATAAGGCGGTCGTTGTTAACAAGTAATTCAAACATTGTAATTTTGAAATCAGATTGCTTTTCTCGTGGTGCTGAGGTACGCATTAATTCTTTAAAAACTGAGGTTAACCTGAATTATATTTAAAACTACAGCCTGTACCGCGCAGTTAAAACACCCCACTAGGCTACGAAATCCAGCTGCTTAATGATGTTTATGGAAATAATGGTTATTTCTTCTGAGAACCATAAAATACAAAATCAATCTTTCGGCAGAATATAGAGTGTCTGAATACTAGGCCTGGATATACATAAAGTAACGGTTAGCCTTTAGGGGTAAAGACGAACATGTGAAGGATAAACACTAGCATCCTTAATGCTCAGTTCATATATCTGTAGAACTAAATGGAACTGGTAATTACGTGCATGCAGTAGGGATTCAAAAGCATTTGTTTTCTTAAAAATGCCATCCAATTTTATTTATTTGCCTATTAGTGATGACTGAATTACTGTAGTTATAACAGGGGAAATTTCCTAGATGAATAACTGGGCTTACGATTTGTTGACACGCCTTCCAAATTGTGATAATTTCCCCGTTGCCAAAACATGTACGAGTTTGATATTTGTCATGAATTGTGCTTTCTAAAGGCCATGTGCTCTTTATATATTGATTCCGCCAAAACAATTCCCACTCGTCCTAATGCACTTCCATCAGCGGGCATAATGTTCTTGGAAGACGGTTGGGACGCAATTGGTGCGATTAAACAAACAGGCTGTACCGTACTGGTCTTGATGACCTCTGCGTTAGTGGAACTGTGGCCACATACCGCTTATTTCTCTCGTGCTTGCACTGCCACTGTGTCAGCAACGTTGCTATAGGATATGCCTATCACCACGCAAGCGCATAAAGCTGCACACAACATTAGCGCCACACATAAAAAATTCCGGAACATTCTTCTTTGTTCATAATGATTTATTTTATTCCCGATTTGTCAAGGTTCTTCCGGAAGCAATAAGAAATGTTTGTGTTCTCCAAAACGACCGGACCGATTCTGTGGGGGTCACACATTCTCCCTTCCAGTGGGTACATGGTGATCTTTCTTCACGTTAAATAGGTTGGAGGGTGAAAGTTTGCACTCTCTTCCATCGAGTCAAAACGTTAGGAATGAGCGGAGCTTATTTCCTTTCCTTCTTTACCTTCATAGCTTAGTAGGTAATCAATTTTATTTGACTACTCAGTTAGTACCTCAGAAATATGACGTCAGTTGTTAGGAGGATAAAGCTTGCTGTGGACTGTGAGTGCGTTCCCAGTCAGCTCACGGTCAGGAAAATTGTTCTTTTCCTGTATTTAAATGCAAAGAACATAAGAAGGTAACACTGACCTCACGACGCCTTCAAGTGAGCACGGGTTTTATTCGAAGGAACAGTTTAAAGAAAAAAAAGTGCTGTTACCGCCATGCCTTTGTTGGGTAAGTTTTTGAATATGTTTCAAGCAAAATGAATGGGGTTGAAGGACCGCAAGAGCTTCCAGTGAGAATACTCTACACGCATACCTTAGCGAGAGCATAATTTGAGGCGAACATTTATGTACATAGTTGAAGAATAAAAACCCAACTAGATGTCACTTGTTGAATTTACTTTACATCTTAGATACTCAACATGTTTCGGGCATTAATATGTCCATCTTCAGGAGTTTGCGACTATATTGTTGAACTGCCACATTGGCTGTATTGTTCTTGGATTGCTGTGTGTTGGGGTCAGGGTGCGGTTCGGCTGGGGTGATATCCGGGCTGCCGGCTGAAGCACAACAAGTTGTACAGCAATCCAAGAACAATACAGCCAATGTGGTAGTTCAACAACATAGTCGCAAACTCCTGAAGATGGACATATTAATGCCTGAAACATGTTGAGTATCTAAGATGTAAAGTAAATATAACAAGTGACATCTAGTTTGGTTTTTATTCTTCAACTATCACAATGATGCACGGTCCAATAAACATTAGATTTATGTACAAATAAGGTGAAACAAGCTTTAGTCAATGACGAATGGGAAAAGTTGCGTAGAGTTAGCGGTAGTGGCTTAATTTGGTGTACATGTGCCAGCAGAGGTTGTAAAAGGCCTAAAATTTTTAATTATTCTCGGGACCGATGACTGGAATTTGGGAACCCCACAGTAAGCTCCGGAGGAACTACCCGTTCGATCGTGAAACAGGGTCATGTTTATTGCAGAAGAGATACTGTAAACATTTTGAAAAAAAAATTACGTGCCATTTCTAGGCAGAATTTTCTATAACTTTATAAAACCTTAATCGTGTCCTAAATTTTGGAATTATGAAGGTTTTCCGTTTATGCACGTCAAGAGAAACAGGGTAAGAAAACCGGCGTCGTAATATTTTATGCACGTAGGACATGGAATGACAAAATATTACAATTGCGATGCGCGCAGTAAAGTAGACATGAAGGTACACACGGCATCGTGCTATTACGAATAACAAGACAAGCGAAGTACGTATAAAGAAACACTGCTGCGCGTTCGCGTAACCATTGTTGCAGTGGAAGCTCAGGAATTCCGTGTTCATTTCCCAGTAAACCAGAGGTGATTAATGAAATTACATACACTGACCACATTCGACTGCTTAATATATCTATTAATTCACAACGCTCATTAGAAGGCAGTGGAATTATGTAAATTATTCGTACCAACTTTAAAATATAATTTTATTCCAACCAATTCGCACTTTCTTCACACATTTCATTTAATCGCTGCATTGAAACAGCAGAATGTTCAAATTAATTGTGTTCGTCTGAATGTTCATTTGTTCACGGCCTTACGTGGAAGTACAGTTTGACTAAACAGATCTTAATGACATGTAAATCGTTGTGTAATTTCTCAGTTTTTTTTTAAATTGTTGTAAAACTTATTAAGAGATCAGGCGGAGTTAATCATTTATGAAGCAATTATTATTAAATATTTTGTGTACGTGTTTGTGTTTTTACCTAGTTATTCGGCCCGCCCACTTCATCCTTTCTTCACCATATTATGTCAAGATTTGTGGTCTGTTTTTCTCCGTCACAGTTTTCCACATTATTTCATAAACGGCAAGATTTTCGAAAAAAATATTTAACATAAAATTTGTGTCTCGATTTTGGCTACAAATTTTGTCTGAAATAGTTCTCATTCTAAGAATAATTTAGTAATATATTATAAAATGTACGTAGGTCTTCATTGCAATTACCCATTATTCTTGTAATAATTATATGAAACTTGGATTTTCTCAACAAACTTGACAAAAATTGTCAACCACAAAATATAATACAAATCTGTCCATTGGAAGTAGAGTTGTTGCATATGACCAGACAGACAGACAGACAGACAGACAGACAGACAGACGGGAAATGGACGGATGAACATACAGGCATGACGACGCTAATATTCGCGTTTCGAAATTTTGTGACAGCACGTAAAAATGGTATTTAGTATTAAACGCATATCCGTGAATAGAGTAGAATTTAGTAAAAAAAATCACATGAAATGAGGAATTTCTACGTTTTATGTGGGTTACTAGGGGGTCTTACTTATTTTGAAGTCTGATCCACAGATTATCCGCTGCCTGTTAGATGAAATAAGGGCAGGGACAAATAACTCGTAGTGGTCTGCGTGTGTAGATTAGGCCAGCAGCAAATAGATGGTGTGTTTTCTCCGTGAGTATTTCAGGCCAGGTGCTTATGATTGTGAAGCTGAGCATAACTTGAGGAACGAACTCCTGTACCGCTTATTAGAGTACAATACTCTGAGTACAAACCAACATACCGCTTTCTGTGGCTGTAACATAATCAGGACATAGTCAGGTGGATGCAGTTTCTTGGTTCGCTTTTCCAAGACGATAACTCGCAGGTCATATGAACGGATTTATGTAGAGTGGATGTAATTACTTCTCGGATGAGAACAAGAATTATTCACACAATCCTGTTCCCGGACGGAGTACTAGCCGGATAATCTTTAGAGGACATACCAACCTTTTTGTGTTTCGTAACAACAACTTTAAATGGTGAAAACTGCATTTTCCATATATGTTCTACGTATTTCCATTTATAATACAAATTTTCGACACTATCTACTGAGACTGTTACTCTGACTTCTGGTAAATCGAATTATTTATTCAAATGTTTCTGAAAGCTGTTACATTTTGAGAAACTTCATGTTACAATTGTTGCCACAATTCGATGTACCGTACTGAAGTTTCAGAGAGTGAAATTTAATAATTGGTTTGGCTATTTTAGCAACATGTTACAATAAAAGGTAAAGGTAAAGCAGTCCCGTTACAGGCCGAGAGTGGCCCAGTGGGTTCAAGGAAGTTAAGGTTCCCAGATTTCATGACAACGGCACAGGATGGTGGCAAGGTTGTCAGCCTTAGGCACCGGCCGCCTTTACCCCCAGGAAATGCTCCTGGTACTCATTTCTGTTAGAGGCTGAGTCGACCCCATGGCCATAGTGCGATCGGAAGGATTATGTCAATGAAAATTACAATGACACCAACTGGAATCGAATCAACGACCTTCCGGTTTATAGCGCAGTACCTTAACCATGCGCTACCGTGGTCCACACATGTTACAGTTCTTCGCATATTTTGCTGGTCTATTTTCTATTTACTTCGCATTTTTTATTAATCTCATTATGTATTTTTTTAATAAACTTTCGCAATATTAAGTAAACTATAAAATGAAACGTGGATACAAATTTATTTTATTGGCATTAATGATATAATTTGTGAATATCCTTTACCATTATATGCCATATCATAATCCTGATTCTCATATATTCTATAAGCTGCAGTGGCGTACCCAGGAATTTTGTTCGGGGGAGGGGGGGTTCAACAAATATTTGGGGACAGAGGACAGAGAGAATGGGGATCTGGGGGTGTTAGCCCCCTAGTCAGGGGTTCTGTAGGCAGATGTAATTTGGTACAAGGAATTTCATTTCATATAGTAAAATTATATTAATTATTGTTACTTTAAGACTATTTATGATGACAACCAACTTATTTGTCATTGCTAAAGTAAAGCAATTGCGAACCGGCGGTAGTTTTAGAATTTTACTGCCTTTTTTTCCGAACATCTTGGGGTGTTTGCGTCCTAAATTCAGCAATTTTTAACAGTTTTCACAATCGGATTGAGTTTGGCACGATTTTGGAGGGCCTTAGGAATTTCGGGGGGTGGGGGGTTTGAACACCCCCCCTCAGTACGCCACTGGTAAGCTGCCACTTCTTCTACCCACATTACGTGCGCTACAAACGAAAACCATGATCTGCTGAAGACAAGCAACGAATTTCCGGCGCTAAGTTGCCTACGGTATTTCCATTGCAACGTATAAAGACTATAAATATCAGCTCCTTCAAACAAGGTGATTGGCAGTGGAGTTTTGCGCTAGCTTGATGACTGTTTCAACAAAGACAACACCTTCTTGAAAACTAACAGTCTTCAGATAATTACAACTCACACTTATTTCAAAGAATCAGGAAATTCTTTACCGAGTTTACAAGAAGATCATATCCTGATCCAAACAATTACGGGAATTCTCTTACATCCTCTCTTTTAACCTTAAATTTTATGTTACCTTCTAGGCTTCTAATTGTATCTTCTCTTCAGGTTTTCCAATTAAAGTTTTATGCACTCCTAAACACTTCCAAAAATTCTGTTTGTGCAGCATCCTTCTTGATTTGTATTAGATGTGTAGGTCGTGTGTACGGTGCGGATGGTGCCGCGCACGGCACCATCCGCACCGTACACACGACCTACGCAACGGTTCTCAAGACCACCACCCATCCAAAATCTCGGTGCAGAAAACCATATGCTGCATCTCAACATCTAATGCTCCTGATGATGGACGTAAGTACCCGAAACATGTCGAACTAAGAATACATCACTAAAATTACCTAGCTGCATCAAGTTGGCATTTTACTTTATTTCATAATTTTAATTATATGGTTCTATGGGAATTCAAAAGGTAAAACTGAATTAAAATTCTGTGGCATTGTGTGACAACTGAAGGCATTGAATGTTTAACTAATACACTCTGTGAGATGGTCCAGAAGGAAGAACGATTTAGATATGACATATTGCAACAAAGTTTGACTCGCAATGTCATAACTGACATTAAAATTTAAAACAGTGAAATATTTTCAATTTTTTTTTAGGAGGCAGGGCGTTTCGGAAGCTGACTGTACTTCCATTATGAGGTTAAATTATGCAGACACTAGTGTTGTTTGAGCTGAGCTGTTAGGCGAGTCTAGTAACGGACATTCCAAACAAAATGTGCAGCACGCTTGGCACTTTTATTACACGCAGTCTTCAGCAATGCGCAACACGTTGTTGCAGTGTTATAACACACATTCGCAAAATATTTCGACTCATTTCTCACTTGGTGTTCTCAATAAAATAAGATTTTTGCTTGCTCCCCAACTTCGCTTTTCTCCCGTGTTGCTTATTGCCTTTAAACCAAGTAACTGTTCTACTGCATTAAATGAAAGTCAGAAGTAGTGGACCACTGGAATGGGTGCATATTTACAATTTTACTTTTCTACATTTGTCTATAAACTTTTACAACGAAACTTCAGTTTATCCTTTTATTGAATCGGTCAATCCTATGCAATAATTATTGTGGCAGAAAAGAGGACTAAAACTACGTAATATAAAGCAGTGTACTTTGCAGCTGTGTTGCTAATTACCAATAAAGTCACGACACTTTTTTACTCTATGCAATTTAAAATTTCGCCATTAAAATTTGTCAGGCAATATTATTTTGAAAATTAATTGAAAGATATTAGGCCTGCATGAAAAACATTATAAAGCATATTTCAATTGTTGCTAATTAGACCACAGCCTTCACTTTGGCTGTGGTTTCTGCAGGATCGATCCTTGCGTATATATATATATCGATATACATGTGTATGTTACAGAAGTTTCTATTTTTAAAACAAAATATTTGTGATTATATTAAGAAATTTTATTAAAAAATATATTAAATACTGAAATACTTCTAAATTGAAAGAGATATATTAATATAGAGTCTACATAAACGACGATATTTCTGTGACTAATAAACACACGTTATTAGCGAAAATAGTATGAAGATACTGTGCTAAATGCTATACAGTAGTGTCCATACCTGTGCATTTATATGGATGCCAGTTAAGAAAATACGAAAAACTGGGAAGAATGTAGATTACAGTAATTATAAATTACACAGTGACGGAATATAAACGCAAGGAAAGTGCAGAAGAATGGCTAAAATAAACAATTACCGACAAAGTAACAAAATCATTTAAAATGGAAAGGCTATTTGGAAAGAACGTGTAGAAAGCGAATCTCTAATCTCAACTGCAATCGCCATCCGAAAGCAGAGAAGCTAGGGACGTCCTGTTATGAAACGAAAAGTTCTCATTCTTGTAACGTACAGAGGCTAACGGTTTAGATATTACTTCTGGTTGTCCCTAAATTTAGACCCTAATATTTAACAAGGAATTATCTTGTAATATCATCAACCGTGTTATGGTTAGGGAAGGTAATACATATATGATGCATATATAATCCAATAATACATAGACCTAAGTAAAGGAAAAGGTCAGTGTTTAAGTAATTTATGTCGAATTTTATATGGCCTTTAAACCAAAGCGCTTTCATTATCGTATTAAGTCGTGAGTTTGAAGCCTGCTTAGGACCCACCCATGTTTCCTCACTGGCCACTCCCTATCCTGGCAGCTCCGCTTAGGCTGAGCTCCCTGTTCGGACTTAACAGGGAACGCCAATCTAATTCAGGGAGGTGAGTTCCATGTTTGTCTTTACTTCGGTGTAAAAGCTCTGATTACATGCTCTCTCTCTCTCTCTCTCTCTCACACACACACACACACACATACGTACAACAGGCATACAAACATCGTGTGTGGATTTTTCTTTCTGTAATTTATCAGGTATAGTTCAAGAGTCATTCAAGTTTTGTCTGTCTGAGTCAATATTGTGCTCCACAATGTTGCCATTTCCCGTGGACTTACACCATCACATTCATTCACCAGTTATCCCTCCATAAAGCACGAAGTGTAAACGCACATAGACAGTCAGTCTTTGTCCATTACTGTGCCTGTTATTTTGTTTCTCTCCAATGTGCTGAACGTATTTTGACGACGTCTGTTGTTGTTGGGTTTAAACGTGCGCGATCGAAGGTAATTTTCGTCCTCGTAACTTCGGTATGGTATAAAGCTCAGACTTAACATAGCGATTATAAACAATAACATTATAAGATGTGTTTATATTCCGAAATACCGGGTCACAATCTATAAGCAATTTGAAATATTTTTCAATGTGATGCATATTTACGAAAAAAAAAGTATGTAGCTGTGACACTAAATAAAGATATTAGGGCAAAAAAATTCTTAGATTTGTTTGTATTTTGCATAAAGATGGCCTTCATGACCAGAATGATCAAATTATTGAATATATATATATATAATATATTATATATATATATATATATATGAGATAAAGTGATCCCGTTACAGGCCCGGTGTAGCCCAGAGGGTGGGTAGAGGTATAGCTCTACTCTTCCATGACTGCGGCACTAGAGGGAGGTGAGTGGTCAGCAGCACGCCCCGGCCGCACTTTACCCCCGGGAAAGACCCGCTACCCATTTTACAGGAGGCTGTGATTGAATATATATATATATATACACACATACATATTAGTGGAATATATATATATATATATATATATATATATATATATATATATATATATATATATATATATATTTTTTTATTTTTTTTT
>Ga0123354_10003635_pt1 | contig 21390 bp, 14 predicted proteins | sample TergutLab28metaG_2_FD_97872 | JGI IMG/M metagenome (GOLD analysis project Ga0123354, IMG submission 97872) | Labiotermes labralis P4 segment gut microbial communities from Petit-Saut dam, French Guiana - Lab288 P4 | ecosystem: Host-associated > Arthropoda: Insects > Digestive system > Gut ... | reverse complement strand
TGTTTTTATATACATTAAAAAATACCTTGTATGAGTTTTCTATCATTTACGGATGGCTTACGCCAAACGTACGACTATAGTTTCAGATACTGCACTCCAGCTTCCTGATCCCTGCCCATTTCCTGACTGCACACTGGTCAACAGATATATCACATACTTGCTCAGTCCTAGAGCAAAAATTTCGAAATGTATTTAAACTTCCCGCGCTTACAGACATCTTGTAGAATGGCAGACGTTAAAATTACGTTTCATTCAAATTTAGCGCGCTGCTCACCATTTTGGAATATGGCCGACTTTAAGGTTAGCGCCATATTGTAAAATGGTCGACCTCGAACTCCGGATCGATTCAAAGGCGTCGCGCGCACACGCGCCCCCGCGCACTGTCCGCCATTCTCCAAAACTACGAACTCATTACTCACCGATCGCGACGTCTGGTCACATGGTTTCCATTCAGCGTAGGGGTCATGGAGATACCTCTACCATACTGTACGTGGGGGCCTCATTACCAGACTACACGGCGGCTTTTTTATTTCCGAAATTGGCGACTTTTGCACTTTTTGACAACCAGTCTGCTCGGGGTCGACCACCCTGATGATGGCAGCTTATTTCTCAGCCGAAAACCAATAGTTTTCTATAATATTATTATGCGCTTATTACACTCTTGCACTCACTGCGACTTAGACCACTCTTACTCAATACTACACATGTCACGTGTTACTCATTTAGCGTAGGGAGGGCGATGTAGGTGCCGCTACGAAACTGTACGGGTCACGTTACCATTCTCCACGGCGGCAACTACCCTGAAGATGGCAACAAAAATTCTAGTCGACAATCGAACCTTTTTAATAATGTGGACCAAACCCTCCCGGGTACTCCTCAGGCAGTTTGGAGCTTCGTGAATTATAACACGCCTCTGTTACTGTTTATAGCCTGATGTCTATGTCGTATAAGTAGTCCTTCCATTAGCTCCTCCTTAATATTTTGTGTGCAATTTTTATATCATCCATGCCGCCACGCCCCCATATTAGAATCCTTGGTTTGGTCACTGTTTTGAGATTTGTTACAGAGTACAAATTATAGAGCGCCGGTATCAGTGGCCTCGCTGGTTGTGGCTTAGGTCTGCGGCCAATCGCCTAATGAATTTGCTGGTTCGAATTTTGCCGGGGGCATGGAAGTTTGTCTCTTGTGAGGGTTGTCAGATAGAGGTCTAGGCGACGAGGTGATCAAGTACCAAAAGAAGTCCTACCGACTGTGGTGTGTCATTGTGTGTGATACAGAAACCTCAGGAATGAGGAGGCCATGACTGGCGTTGGGCCGCAGCGCTAACAAAACAAAAAAATAAAGGAGACTCTTAAATATTTATTCCGTCCTTGTTACTTGTTGTGTTTAAAATCCGTAAAATTTGGTTTAAAATTTTAGGTGTAAACCTCCACCGCTCTCCAAGGCCAAATAAATCACAAGTAACAAGCTTTCAAGTGACAGCAATATATAGGCTTAATTTTTATTTTACGAATTTATACTTTACTTAATATATAGTATAGTATAGTTCACCTCTCTGCGTGCCCCATTTATTTTAATGCGATAAACGATTTTCTTCTGTTCCCAGTTTTTCAATATCATGTCAACGGTGGATCAGATCTTATCACACCCAAGTGTAGACCTGAAATTCACTTGACATAAGCATTAATTTTGTGTAGTCATGACAGCTGTGTAATTTGTTAGTGTGTCGGATGTCGGCAAATTGAAGGTGGTGTTAGCCAGTGGCGTCGCAGTCCTGAACGAGGTCGCGAGGGGAACACTCAACGAAAGACGTTCTCAAAGCCATTACTCATCAACATATCAAAATGTAAAAATTTGTTGGAGAAGATCCCTCACTGCCAGTGATATGCACCAGTGCAGTATTAAAGAGACTTAAATGCCCTTATTGTCTTGTCCGCCTGTCAGCATATTCTGTGTGGCCCAATAGGTCTGTCGCTGTAAGAACTTTTAATTTTTTATGAGAAGAGTTTCCGCGTCTTTCCCAGTGGCCGAGTGGTCTAGGACGTAGGTCTGCGGCCTATCGCTTTCTGGTATTGCGGGTTCGAATCCCGCTTGTGGCACGGATATTTCTTGTTAGTGTTGTTTGTTGTCAGATTGAGGTCTCCGCGTCGGGCTGATCATTCGTTAGTAGTCAATATAAATATATTATTTGGCACACAATTACGTTTATAGTATGATTATAGGCCTATTTCAACGCGTTGCAAGACGGAAGAACGTGGGTTAAATTCCAGAAGGGAATATTGAGATTTAATTTTAACAAAATCCTTCCGTCCGCACTATAGCCCTGGAGTCGACTAAGCCTCTAACGGAAATGAGCACCAGCGGTATCTCATGGAGGGTAAAGGCAGCCAGTTCGCAGAGCTGACAGCCTTACCACTTTCATGTGCCGATTTTATAGAAATTCTGGGCGCATCAACTTCCTGGAACCTTACTGTCTGGCCAGCGGATTGCTTTACCTATGGACCTAATTTAACAGTAGACCAACAGCTGCAATAACCAATGGCAAGGCCAAGACTTATGCAAAGTGGATGTGCGCAGTAACCGCACTTGTACTATGTCCTAGACTTGAGTCAAGGTCTGGGGTGTCTTCCGTACTAGAAATCCGCAGGTCGGTATTTGACAAGCCCGATCAGACATACCAGAATGAGGTGACTTAAGACAAATAAGGAAGAATTATTTGGTACTAACTTCGAAAGAAGAAAAGCTTTCGAGGAAAGCTCATTTCTGAACCACTACGGTTCAGCGCCTTCTCATGCAACGTAAAGGTAGTCAGATCTTTCATGACGAGGGAGCCGATATTGCATGATTGTCCTTTAAGAAGCAATCTAATTGCTTTTTCCCATACGAAGTATATACAATTTTAATTTACGGAAGTAAATTCCTTGCACTGTATAACGCACAGTTGCAGGACCATGGGCTGTATAATCCTCACGACGCCTCGTTTGAAAGGAAACGCTACTTGATTTTGGTGTATTAGTTGTGAGATTTCTAGAGTTCCCACAAGAATCCGTGGCAAAATAACAGTGACAGAGTGCGTTAAAATAATTTGACCCGCATTATTAACCCTCAGTCCCAATTATATGTTAAGTGTTTCAACAAATCTACTGGCATTTGTTTGACTTACTTGCTCCATACTTACTTATTCCATGGAGCAGAGTCCTTCTTGAGAAGCTAAGCGGTTTTCAGCTAGTCAAGAAATTCCCCGCATTTATGGAACACGAAGATTCATTACCGCATTTACAATTGCCTGCCACCTCTCCCTACCCTGTGCCAGCTCGATAGAGTCGATGCCTCCACAATCCACTTCCTGAAGATCCATCTCAATATTATCCGCCCATCTAAGCCTGGGTCTCACAAGTGGTCTCTAACCCTCATCTTTCTCCACCAGAACCCTGTGTTCGCCCCACCTCTCCCCATACACGCTACATGTCCCGCCCATCCCATTCTTCTCGATTTTATTAACCGAACTTCTATTGGTTGAGGAGAAAGAGTTCATTTTGTACTTTTCTCCACTCCCCTGCTGTCTCGTCCCTCTTAGTCCCAAATATTCTCCTCAGCACCCTATTCTCAAACACTATCGGCATACGTTTCTCCCTTAATGTAAGCGACCAAGTTTCACACACTTACAAAACAACGGGCAAAATTATAGTTCTTTATTTTGTATTAATCTGTACATTTCTGGTCAGCCAACTGGAATGTAAAAGATTCCGCACCGAATGACAGCAAGCACTCCCTGACTTGCATTTGTTTGTCACTGGCCACAATTTAAAACTGCACTCCAAGAAGGCATATTTCAAATGACCTGATAGATATCTGTTTCGGAAATGATTTACTATGATGAAGTGCATGACCTGTGGCTATTCAAATGATATGTTCATGTTTAATACTGCGGAACGTATTGTGTTATGTTCATAAAAGTAACAATTCCCCCCTTCGTTTTTATGCGATGTAACAATGACAAATACGGAAATATGAATGGATTCTGATAAAAAGGAGCAAAGTGAATTTTTGTTTTTGTAGCAACACATTTTATTACCAAAATACCTGCAGAAGTTATCACATATGTTTGTCATAGTTTTACTAAGATATATATGTTTCAGTGCACATGGGCACCGACATGGAAGGAGAAATATCTTTGCCTAGTTACACACACATATATTTGGTTCTTGGCATTTTAGTGACGCCTGGAATTTGTGGTTAAAATTGACGTTTCGCTGTAGGATTTACAAATATTTCGCTTATAAAAATACCTACACATATATCGACGTTCCTCGAAATTTGTCAGTGCCTAGAACGACACGGTTCACTCGGCGAAGGGAATGGCGCCGTCACGAGTGACCGATTCGGAGGTTCTCGCGATATAGCAGAGGATGGAAGGCAAGATACTTCCCCTTCGCGTCGCGAGGACCAAGTTTTTCGTGAGGCAACACGTTAGAAGATAATGTTTGCCAAGGGCGCCAAGCACAATTTCAGCACGGAGATATTTCGGATCGCGAAGGTGATAGAAAGGCTTCAGCGAACCGTGTACGAACTGGAAGATTTAAACGGGACGCCGATTGACGGCCAGTTCTATTAGGAGGAAAACACTTCAGTTCGCGTCACGAGACGTACGGTCTATAAGATAAATAAAATATTGGGCAGGCGGGTCAGGCCTAGCATTTTAAAGTATCTGGTCCGCTGGATACGATTATGGAGAGAACTCGATTCCTTGATCCACGGATCGAGCCTGAAAGATGTACGACAATGTTCCGAAACACTTCTACGTGACGTTGTTTAGTAAAGCTTCGGCAAGCCTATATCCGGATAATACGATCGCAACATTCACGGCCGAATTGACGCGGCCATAGAACTGTGTACGAACGACAAATGGGAAGTGGGGTATGCGAATTTTTGTATCCGTATAACCAAGTCCGTTTAATACCTCGTCAGTCATCAGAGATACCACAGGCTACATATATTGCGATTTGATATCGCCGCAGTATGTGGGTAAAGCCTTGATCGTTGTCTGAGAACGTTTATTTATCCTTCACTGTCCGCTCAACACGTCTTTAATAATGTTTATTATTTGCCCGTCCATAAACGGACGATTAAAAATAGACGAATAGAAATCTTGAAACCGAGGGCAAGCTAAGTCTAAATCAAGAGTAGCAAGACGCCCACAAAGGTAGTCTTATATTTCCGGCGCGTTTCGGCATGGCGATATAAAATAGCCTCGTCAACATCGTTGCCGTACATTTTATAATTATGGTTCCCCCGTGCGGTAATACCTCCTTCAGGCGGGTCGCAGCGGGGCAAGAACAACGGCATAGTACCCTTCTACGCGACTCCGCTCTTTATTCAGCGGGACTACGGAATCGGCAGTTTTTTTAGAGGGCTTTGACGCTCAGGTTAAGCTCCTCTGGAGCAGTGACAAGGCCCTGGAGCGAGAGACGTTGCGCACCGGAGGCGATATCTTGACAGAATTTCCAAATCGTCCGACGAAAACCCTTGGGGTATAGACAGAAACGGCTCAAAATTTAATCAGTAATTTACGGTGACGCAGTCGAAAGCGGAAGAAAGAGAAAGTCGTCTAGCGGAAAAAAGACGGTAGGAAACCGAGGCATAAAAAAGAGATATCTTCTCATAATTGGCATCAGTCTCTATCCAACAGCCGCCAGCCACAGCTGTGTCTCTGAGTTCCGAGTGTGATATTTTGCCCCTAGACCCGTACAGGCGTCTGTCGTCCAGACGACCGAGGTGACCTACAAGCCCATACAGTCTGTGGAACAGAGCGATGTAGAATTTCTAATACCCACCGATAATGACACGTACGTCTACCTAAACATAAAGCTCTATATCCGAGGTACACTAACCAAGGCTGACGGGATAAATTTCGACAACACAGATTTTACGGCGGTAATAAATAATTTTTTGCACTCGCTCTTAATTCATAGTAGCATCTGCCTGAACTACGTGACCAAAACGCAGCCACATACCTGTATAACTACCATATTGACGTACGGCAGTGACGCCGCATACTCGCATCTGATAAATGCGTTCTGGTACCTGAATAACGATTACCTATTACCCTGCGACTTTAACGCCGCCGATACGAAAAAAAACAAAGTTTCATCACGCGATGGGACCTATTCGAGCTGAGCAAAGATGTCAAATTCTAGGTCAGATCCACAGCGACATCTGTACCGTACCGCTATAAATAGTCCCGGGCGTTCGACTGCAGATTAAACTCAGGAAGGCCAAGTCGAATTTCTACCTGATGAACAAGGATACGGAATCAAAGACGATTTTCATGTTTCTCGACGCCCAACTATTTGTCAACCGCGTCAAAGCTAGTCTGTCGCTCCTGTAGGCACACAAAGCCACTCTCGCCAAAGGCGCTCTCGCACGATATAATAAGACCAGGGATGAACTCAAGTCTTTCTCGTTTTCTAGTGGGGAGCAATCGCTGTCCATATACAGCGCCTTGTTGGTACCCATCACAAAGCGCCTCCATTTGACCATGGTGAATAACGCTGACTTTCTCGGCTCCGTGACGAAGAACCCTTATTTTTTCCGCACTATAATCGAAATTTTTCGCGCTGAACGTAAACGGGAAAAAGATACAACCCGAAGGTCTGTCCCTGTGCATAGATCACGAGAAAACACGCGTCTTGGGTTACAGGATGCTCTTCGAAGGATCGGGCATTCATCACTATAACTCGCGACTCTGGATATTTCACGATATGTATATAAAAATGTATTTCATGTTACTCTTCGACTTGACAACGGACCGAGGTGCCTCAGAGGGACATATGTCACACCTGGATAATGGCAATATCAGTATGGAATTGAAATTCAACAAGCTAATAACCGAAACTATCACATGTATATTTTATCTCGAATATCATAATTCCGTACGCATCGGTAACTCACGAAATGTCTCAATAGGTTTTAAAAATGGACACGACGCAGATATTTTACATGATGAGAGACGTGAAACCTTTCTTGGTAGTCTTCCCCTCCGACCTGTTACCGCGCTGTGTAACGCGAACCCGCACAATCATGATCAACGCCGATCCTGACACACAGAAGTTGCCTAGACATACATTTCCTGACAAAGTCGTCGAGTGACTACTCCTTCGATTCATACGGTATCGTAGCGCTCGTCCGCGGTATAAAATTCTTCATAAGACGCAACTATACCATCTCGGATTTCAAAAGGAGACAGTTGAAGGGCCTGACGAGTAACGTCTGCAGCAAATATTGCTGTCTATTCGCCCTCTACACGGACCGGGGTTCACCCCCAAACAATTTGTCAGACTATTTGACGGCGCGTCAGAAACCGACAGCTCGTTCCGTCCTTCGCGTCCGAATTCGGGAGGAGATCGCCGCGCAAATACGGCGGCTATGAATGCAGCTCCAGTTTTCTATAAAAGGTACGTAATTAATAGTAGTTTCGTCATTCTCAACTATAATGTCAACCGATATGAAGGTTGTAAAAGATTAAGAATTTTTGAAGTGGCGCCAGAATGAGATCATGTTCAAGGAACTCTCTGTGGTCGCCAAAATCGTGTACGAATCGTTCCGTTTCAACAGCCCATACGGCATGACGTCTCACGGCTCAGAAGAGAACGGGCTCAATTGGGAACACGGTCACATAGCCTACCACGATCTGTAGACGATCGTGAGCGAGGCGGTGGCCGGGTTCGCTCACCTCTACAGCTACGGCATTGCAAAATGCAAATTTCTCTCCGAATTGCTGTGGCGCCCGATTCCCAACCTACAGGATTTTAACTGTCCTCAGCCTAAATCTTTCAATTATAAACGCTGGTGCAGCCTGCTTTGTCACAAAATTGCCAACATTAATTGCGTCACCAAAACAGCTCATTCCCTCTACGATTGTTTGATGTATCACTTGCAGAAGAAATTTTATGTCGAATGCCCTAAAGTTATCATATGTCATAGGCCGAATTTGTTTCGGCTGTTTAAAACAGAACAGCCGTTAGGTTGCCCGATCACCCTGGGCTCGACAATGTCTGCTAGAAGACGTCGGCCCGACGCTACCGAAACGCTGTCGGCGGCGACGCCTAAACTCGTCAAGCCGCAAGAATTTGACACCTACATCTGCTACGTCGAGGCCGTCAATCTGCCATTCGTTCTGAAAAGGGTCCTGCTGAAACGCATCTTTTTCATCGACGAAGACAGGACCAAATACGTCTCCGTCTGATTCTACCCCACTCGAGACTACCAACTCCTCGTGGAATTCGGAGCCGCAAAAAAGAATGATTCTGCAATCCTCATTCTCGATGATTGGCAAGTCAACAAGGTGGCGGAATGTCTGCCTAGGATATTCGAGTCCATGTTCGGCAACGAGCAGTACGGATGCAAGGAGGGCAACTTCAGACTGAACACGACGGGAAGCTACAAGATCGCCAGTTTGTATCTCGATAAACATTACATCAGCCGGACGCTCGTCGGCTTGAATTATCTCTCGAAAATATTTCACGTCGTTCAAAGAGAAATGAATGTGTACACTCTTTCATTGTCCGACGTTTTGGCATATGTGACTGTGGCATTAACTTCGGATAATTATGTCGAACGCGCTCCTAACGCCAGTAAGTACATTATGTGTTCACAACTGTTTGAGGAAATGAAAACGACATATAAAAAAAAATATTGCACACTGTGTATCAACGAAATAAAGTATTGCAAAAAACAGCATAGCCGTTTAATCTTGCTTGCACTTATCCACAACTGATTGAAATAATATTTTACTTTAAAATAGCTTTTCTGTTGCAATACTTTTTGAATTAATATAGTAAGAAAATAAATCAATTTTTAATTTCAAATAATATTGCAAACTAAATTCATGTTCCACAACTATTTGTAATAATATTGTAACAAAATAAAATAATTGCTAACAAATAAACATGTGTCAGTTTGTTTTTAAAAGACGTAAGAAATACTTTCGACTTTCATTTCGAGTTGTGACGACGACGACGCGATGGTGTACAGACCTAATTACAGACCCGAGAATATAAGGCCTAACGACTATTTCCCTTCAGCGGGATATCGTACCCTATAACGCGCCACGATTATCTGGAAGGGCCCGAGATATTTAATCTACCATAACAAATATACTCGGTATTATATATAGATAGATAGATACGGCGAGCAGCTGGCATGGATCGTCGCCGGTACAGCCTCTGCCACATCACCTCTCTAATGTAGACGCGCGTGAGATCACCTGAAATGAATTATTATATTATTCCTTTGTCTCGTGATGGAAGATAGAACCAAATTGCTTCTTTCTTAAACACAAAAAAAAAGGGACGGACATAAAAATTCACTTACTCGTCTGGCAAAAAATACAGATAGAAAACTAAATAATATGTGCTAATATTAAAAACTGTAACGCACAATAAAATGCAAATGTTTTGAACAGAATTGTACTTAAAGATTATATAACAACCCGTCTTCAAAAAAAATTCTCTTCAGACTGCAGCAGATGCGTGATCGCCTGTAAATACATCCCCTAACTTTGGTACTGAGTTACTGTCTACTAGTTTTCATAACAAATATGACAGTAATACTCCCCTGTAACAAACAAAGCAGATGCACTTACCACACCAGGCTAGTCGGTATGCAGGCCGGAGTTCTTCCTTACAAAAAGATGGCCTCCGTTCGAATCCTTTCGCTTTCATACGGCGATTAATTTTTGTTCGCATACAACTTCACCTTGATCTTTCCAGGTGCAACGCGAGCGCGCGTGCATGATACCCACGCTCATCATGCATTCCGTTTCATCCTTATGCCGTTTCTTGCACTAAAGGCTTGTGTGGAATGATTTAAATTAAATAATCCCTTTTTTACACTTCAGTGAAGAGCTTCAAAACATGTTCCACTTGCGAGTGTACTTCTATTTAGTGAATGCAAAACTGTACTATAACATTACCTAGCGGCAGGTTTTCAAAAGTGAACACGCCAAAATTTTGAGAAAATTGTCTCTTTTTATTCTTCGGGGGCTCAATCACGTTCAGATCCGAAATCGTCCATAGTTCATGAATGGATACAAAGCACTGTTTTCAGTAAATAAAATTATAATTATTTCAAAGTGTACTTATTCCTGTTTTACACAAAACCATCCTATTACGTCAACATCTCAGAACGAGACTGCAGCCAATTTCAGTAAACAAATAACTCACATACATATACGCAAATTCTTACGCTAAACACTAGCGTAGAAAATTTTCCTTCGAATAACATTATTAATTGAAAAGTGTAACTGGACTATTCATCGCGCTGGCACAGTTGTTAAGATGCTGTACTACAATTCGGGAGGTTGCTTCTTCAATCCCAGCTGGTTTCAGTGGATTTTTCATTTGGCATAATATCCTTCCGATCGCACTATTCCCCGGGGGTCAACTCAGCCTCTAACAGATAAAAGTATCAGGAGTATTTCCTGGGGGTAAAGGCGGCCGGTGCGTAAGGCTGACAACCTTACCAACATCCTGTGTCATTTAGGAAACCTAAGTTCCTGGAAACGTCTGGGCTTTTCCAGGTCTGTAACGGGACCGATTTTAACTGGACAATCATGCTCCAATTCGCTTATGTCAAGTGATACTGCATCTGTCTTTAGGCACGCATTAACTTTCACACTCACCACATCCTTCCCAAGACGATGGCGAAATTCACTTATGACTATTCTTACATTAAAATCGTAAAGCCCGCCTATCATCTTGCGATGATCGCATCAAACCCACACTTTTTATGCTTACACATATAAGGGATGTCCAGCGTTGGCATCTCCATCCAAACTTCACGGAGCCATAGGATTAAGGCGGCCTGGGCCTAACACAGCTCATTACAGTGAAGTCACGCCTATGCACCTGGCCAAATATTACGTTAGGTGTCACGTGACACTTTAAGACAGGTATGGGTAATCCTAACAAACCTTACGGTGTCTTTAAGTTACGTCAGGCCAGGTTACAAGCCAAATATAAGATGTCACGTGACATCTAAGGATACATTACAAACATTACGGCGGCATTGATTTAGGTTTGGAGCGGCATTAAGTTAGATTCTGTCCTAGGGCGGCATTGAGTTAGGTTCAAAAGTGTGGCGGGAAATTAAATTCACGTTACTATAAGTCATGGAGGAGTAGGGTTAATTCAAATATTACGTTAAGTGTCACGTGACATCTTAGGGTAGCTTACGGCGGCATTGAGTTAGGTTAGGACCAGTGGCGGCATGAAGTTTGGTTAGGTCATAGTTCCAACGTCTCGCTCAAGTAGGTGTCACTCATGCTTCATAATCGGAAGGTCTCTGGGTTCCGTTCTTAGCCCGAACACTACCTGTCTTGAATGAATGTAACAGCTATCCTTTCCTTTCCAACACCTTACTACTGACAGTACCCACATGCGAATTTCCTAAACGATACAAGTGAATATAAAGTTGTCTGTCCGCACAATATGAAGACATAACTGGGAAGTGGTTAAAAAGCTCCATGCATTCTTAACCTCGGCAATAGATAGAGAAAAGTCGTTAGTTTCACACCTCAGCCGATTTCCCCCTGAAGAAGGAGTATTCGATACCCATTGAATGTGTAAATTGGTGGTCACAAACTAGGGCTTACTGGAGAAGAAAAAACCTCATGTGCCTCATAGGAATCGAACCACGCTTCTTCTGTATTCTAGCCCGTTGTGTGGTCGCTAAACCGAATACGTTGTTGAGGCTCTACTGAAAGATACTGTTGAGCATGGAACTGTAGGAAGTTGTGTTTTGAAGGAGCTAATATCACTCAAGCCAGTAATGAACTTTCCCGCATATTTTGGCACTCCTATCTCACTAATGTTTATTTGATCTCTTGCTGCTCTATGTCCTGAGATCTGGCACATAAGCACATATTTACGCTGCCATTCAGTATTTGACCTTTCCTCCCATTCACTCCCATTCCCTCAAATAAACTCTTTTCCGTTTTCATACTAAAAATGGAATGCTTTTTTGACAGTTGAAGTTCATGCAACTTGCCAAGCCTATCCTATACTCAGTCATTCGATCAACCAAATATCTCACGAAACTTGTTATTATAGTAAAAAAATTACATTTCTCTACAACATTTTCATCAGATTTTATGCTCAGCTTACAATAACAGTGTTGAAGTAGGCACCAACTTTCTTTTGAATTTTCAACGAAATCGATGACATTTTATATGTGCCAAGGTTAAATTGCTCCTGGACCCTGTGGGTCAAGCTTTAAAAATTTTCTTCTTTTCTCAACTTTTCGTTTTGTGTGATTCATTTAGGTTTTTAATAGCAACGGTCACGGATTTACCGTAATATGCTCATAAAATTCGGAGACACCTTTACCTATCTGCGCAGTCTGGTGTCAGACCTAATTTCCAGCCTTCTTACACAACATAACATTTAGATAAACCACATCTTATTACGTGGCTGAAGACGGCTGGTACTGGACGTGAAACGCGTCTCTGAACAGCCTCCATTACACTCCAGAATGGACCTGCTTTATCCCCACAATCGCAACAAATCTGTCTAATAAGATAAATAGACTATATACAACAACATTCTAAAAGAGGTGGCTAAAGCAATTACAAAAGCAAATCGATTATTGCGGAAATTATTCGCTCCAACAGAAATGAAGCCTGATGTGAATACTTTAGTGTATGTTTGTGCAGAACAATTTGGCAAGTCACGGACACCATGAGTCGCAACGCGGTTAGGTCATTGCAATAACTAAGCTGTTTGCCTTCGCAAAGTGCATTCAATGTTGTTTGTCATTCGGCATTGTAAAAACACAAGAGAAGTAAAGAAAACTTGGAAACTATATGTAAAATTATCCCTGTGTAGCTGATTCCGAAGGTTTAAACACCAACAACTCATCCACATTGGACAATTTTCCGAGTTATTTAAACTTAAATTCCATCCATACTATGGTCCCTGACATGAAAATTAGCCGCGAAGTAGATGGGGTCCCGTTTTGCAGAGTGTTTTCTTACCAGAATTTTATATATGGCTCTAACTTACCTTACGAACTACGAATATAAATCTTCAAGGCTCAAGAAATCTAAATCTATCAGCCAAATCTTCAAGGCTAAAGAAATTTAAATCTATCGGCTCCTTCTTCAAGACTCAAGAAATCCAAACCTATCGGCCCCATCTTCAAGCCTCAAGAAATCCTAACTTATCGGTCCAATTTTCAAGGCCAAAGAAATCCAAATTTATCGGCCCCAACTTCAAGCCTCAAGAAATTCAAACCCTTCGGTCACATTTCAAGGCTAAGGAAATTTAAATCAATCGGCCTCATCTTCAAGCCTTAAGAAATCCAAATATATCGGTTCTATCTTCAAGCCTAATAAATTCCAAATCTATCGGCCCCATTTTCAAGGCTCAAGAAATCCAAATCTCTCCGCCCCATCTTCTAGGCTCAAGATAACCAAATCTATCGGTCGCATCTTCAAGGCTCAAGAAATCCAAATCTATCGGCCTCATCTTCAAGGCTAGAGAAATACAAATCTTTCGGCCCCAGCTTGAAGGATAAAGAAATCCAAACCTATTGGCCCAATCTTCTAGCCGGAAAATTTTTTTTGAAAACCCGCCAGTCATAAAAAAACTCCCCACCCATACCTGTCTTGAGACGGCCACATGTATCTATCACCCCAGCACAGACTACTACCAAAGTTAACACATAACAGCCACCACGCAACTTCCACACAACATAGGCCAGTCTGCACTCGCAAACCTGACAAGTACATGTACTACGTTAAAAGTGCAATGACAGCATACATTTAAATAGTGATTCCATAAAAACACAAGACTTTGTCAGTGTTGCATGCAGAATCCAGCACCACAGTGACTATAACAACATACAGGACGCCTATTCTACAGTGATCTTCGTATACATAGGTGAATGTGCCAGGGCTACACACAGTATCCAACACCACAGCGACAAACACTTGAACCAACAAACAAGACGTCCAATCTACAGACCTCCAACGCCACACGTAAGTACCGCTCAGGGTACCCCAGATAGGGATCATGACACACCTACTTTTCCCCCTCACATAGAGTATTTTTTATCTTTTTCCCACAGATATGAGGCGTATATACCTGCTAATCGCCATCCGAACCACTCCTCCCAACCCGAACAACGGCAGTGCCCAAGGGGATTGACCCCCGCTCAAGATACCACACACGCACGTCCACCGCCTTACTTGCTCACACGCAGTTATTGTCTCATATATAATTTATTTGCCTGATGAAATCTCAACATCCGCCACGCACTAGCAATATTTAGTCCTTTAGTAATATGTAAACCTGATGATGGCATCCGAGTAGACCGAAATATGTCGTTTCATTAACACCTAACCAATAAACTATTAGTGTTTGACCTACTTTACCGTTTAACTTCACCCAAATCTATGGGTCTTATCTTCAAGCTTCAAGAAATCCAAATCATTGGCCCCATCTTCAAGGCTCAAGAAATCTAAATCTATCGGCCCCTTCTTCAAGGCTCAAAACGTACAAAACTATCGGTCCCATTTAAGGGGTCAAGAAATCCAAATCTTGACCCTAGAAGATGGAGTTGATATTTTGTCCCGAAGCGTCGGTAAGGAATTACTACTCCACACTTCGTAATGTCACAGAAGAGTGCAGGTGTAAAATAAATTATTTGAAAGTAAATGATGAACCCGTCGTTTTACAATAGAATTTCTGTATTTCATATTTCTTGTCCACAACATTAAATTCGGCTGATGTACCGGACTACACCACACCAGTATGTGCTGTCATACGTCGTATGTAAACTTGGTGAAAACCTCACGAGTTAGCTCAAAGAGATTCTGATAAAAAACCAAAATTTCGAAAAGTTTCGGGCATAGGATATAAATGTACAACAAATAAAGCCTAAGCATAGAAGTGAGGCGTTATCTATTTACACTGTATCGTTTAAGAATGTATTTATGTGTCCTTTTTTTTATTCTCGGAACAGAAAGCAATTAATTTCCTAAGCGGTTTTAATTTATGTACCTCTGTAATGGGGACGTGTACCGAGGCCTTAGCTCTTCCAAGTTGTCACATGGCGCGGGTTGGTAGTTGGTTACCAACGTTTAGGGACGACATATTTTCTATTTTTAAAGGCCACGCAGTCCAAGAAGGTAACTGAACGGTCTATGCAGACTCTTACGTTGCGTGCTGTCGCCTGTCACTTGTTTGTGTCAATGATTTTACGAGATGTTCTTCGAAAATTTGTGACTCTGCCTGGAGAAAAAATCTGGTAGGCCCACATAGAGAAAGGAAGGAAGGACGAAATAAAAAAATAAAAAAAGTGGAAAGGCTCTTTGGTTTGTCACTTCGCTGTTCCTTTCGTTGTTTTACTTCTTAAATGTTGTCTCAGTAATTTGATTCTCATGTTAGTTTAACGTTCTTTCAGCTGTTAGTCTTCCAGTTGGAAGTTCTGTAATCAGTTTTCTGGTTACTTCGATATTATATTAATTATCTGACGCCTTTTCTCAAAATTGGTTTCCAGAATTGGCTGGTTAGTTTATAGTTCGTTTGCTTTGGCTTTGTACTTCTCTTAATAGTTATATTGCAATTTCTTTGGTGGTTTTCCGGTTGGGTGAGTGGTTGTTTGGCTACTTTGCATGTAAGTTGGTTGGCTGAATGTTTACTTTGCAGTTCGTTAGAGAGGCTGATTGTTGATTTTGGAGTTCGGCTGATTGATTTAGTGGTTATTTTGCAGTTAGGGTGGTCTGCATTTCGGTAGATTGTTTGGATGATGAGTTTGTAGATTGGTTGAATGAGTGGATAATTTTCAGTTCGATTGTTTTCCCTTTGACTGGCAATTTCGCAGTTCGGTTCGATAAATGTTTACTTCTTTAATTGCCCTCGATTAATATAATAAAATGGTAATGAACAGTGTAAAAAGTAACTGCGAAGGTAGAGTAGAACGTCATATGAGTGCAAATCAGCATTTAGTGGTGCTCACACTACAGGCCGGATGTCACTGGAAAACCCACCGCTTTCTCGTAAATAATAATGAAAAAAAATTTTGGGAAAACTTCTTAAGGAATTTGAATAGGCTGCTGATTGGACGTCCGACGAACCATGTTTCGATTCAAGGCAAAAGCAAAAATTGTATCCCCTCTTCGAAACGTCCACACCGGCCCTGTGTTCCTCCCAGTCTACTATTCAATGGGTACAGGGGGATTTTTTATTGAGTGTAGAGCGGAAAAGTAAATGAAACTAAATAATCAGCCCCACCTAGTGTCGAATTGCAGAATGCGTGAGCCATATTCACCAATATCCATACGAATTAATGTCACGCACATGGACAAATTTTCACATATTTGTCTTCAAGTTTTTCAATTCGTTCACAGTAGATAAGAAGAATTTCCAATTAATAATTTGTTTCTATAGTATCTTATGTTATTAGGTGCCACAGCACCCAGCTGGCCAGGTCCTCCTCTTTCACGAGGTTTCTAGATCACACACAACGTCGCACCACAGTGGGAAGGAATCCTCTGGACGAGTGATCAGCTCGTCGCAGAGACCTCTACTCGGCAGCACACAAAATACACAACAGACAAACATCCATGCCCACGGTGGGATTCTGCGACTCTGAGCAGGTGAGAGGCCGCAGACCTACGCCTTAGACCGCGCGACCACTGGGTCCGACATTTCTCTAGTATAGGGCCTCTAAATTCTCTCTATTCTAACATAAGCTCAAAGGGTTGTTGTGGAGGTATAGTTGTAATATTCAACATATTAAACAAAGCAAGGGAGATGGATTGGGAAAGAAATGTAGAAAGGAGAGCAATGCCTACAGGAAAAGCGATGGGAATAGAAGAGTTGAAAGACGTAGAAGTAGAAAAGAGTTTAGCGTTAAAATGGATGTAAGACAAATTCTAGTAAGATGGAAGGGTGTGGAATGGATTTGTTTGTATCAGCACAGGGACCAGTCTTGGGTTCCAGTGAAAGCGGCAAAGAATCTCTGGGATTTATGCAAGGCGGGGATGTTTTGACTGGGGAATGTCCGGTGACTCCACATCTGTAGTGTATACCTTGACATTTCCTCCGAAATTTTGATACCAAACTATCAGACTACACGTTGTCATAGCAAAATATCCTGATGCCTAAATACCCAAATATAACAACGCTGGGAAGTTTATGTGCGATACGCTTCGCTCAGTCGCCATGCTGTTGTTTAGATTATCGCATCCACACTCTGAGTTCTTGGCGCCAACAATTTGCATGAAATTGAAATGGATTCTTGATGTCTGTGTCAAGGTTCTGAATGGGCCCTAAGGCTATAGTCACTTTGTTAGTGATGTTCACAACAGTATTACATGAATCACTGTGCTGATGTCCTTAGAGGTGTTTGCCATGGTTCACTGTGTCAGTTACGTAAAACAGTGAAAACGCAGTGAAACCAGAAACGTAATAATGAATTGCCACTACAGCGGGGAAATTATAGCACTGGTGGAATTCCAAGAAATTGATTCACTTTGATTAAACACATCGAGCAACGCTAAAACCACAACCAGAAATCAAACCGCCGTGGTTACAACCATGAACCAAAAAATATGCCGTATCACATTCAAGAAGAAGTAATATTCGCTGTGGACAAATCCCACAAAACTAACACTGACGTGGTGTGAGTTGTGAACAAAAATGCATTCCGCCAGCACATCTGGGAAACAAAAATTCAGCACCATAATTTGATGTACTTGTTGAAATTGTATGTGTGTGTGTGTGTGTGTGTGTGAGGAAGTGGGTTGCTGTTAGAAATGAAGATGCAGAGTTCTTCTGTAATGGAGAAACTGACCTCTACATGTTATTTGTATAAATGTCGGGCTTCAAAAGTCAAATTTCAGATAACTCACAAATTAACGTCTGAAGAAAATGATGTAGGCCTGCTTTACAATATTCTCAATAAAAACAACTCTTCAGATGACCTAAGGCAGATATTCTTGAAGGCCAATTTGGCTGGTTCTGGTGGAGTCCCAACATTAGCAGTAGGTGTTTGGCTGCAGGCGACATCGGGTTGATTCTGACAAAAGTCGCGGCCAAACAAGCGCAAATCATAGCAGCGAAGATGGCAGGAAATCTCCGAAAGTGAGCCACAAACTTTCGAGGGGTGAGACAAATTGACATAATTAATAAATTTGCTTCCAATATGAGGTTGTGTGTTATGACATCAGGTGGCCATTCTGGTGGTTGCGAAAGCTCATAAGAAACTTGCATCCTCTATTTTATATCCTCAAGATGTAGGCATAAATTTTCTCTGAATACGAAGCCTGGTTATCCCCAGGGGCGATCCACACGCTTTGGGCAAGAGTAAAATCTCTTGTTCATGCCCGGAGTCGCAGTACGTTTACGATTATAAAAATGATATGAAATGATTTTCTGTGAATCTGAATAGAGACTGAATTCTTACATGCTTTCAAGTATCAGGGTGGTTAATTCTGCGATTAATGGATAGTGATTTGGAAATGATTAGGAAGGAAATATCTGTGGCCAAATTGAAGTATTATCAAGGCACTGCCTGGAAGACCTTAGAAAAACTACGAATATCTCATTCAGAAGAGTAGGTTGTTAGGAAAATTTTGACATTAGGGCTTTAAGAATGCAAACAGGGGTGTTAGACACTTCACTGGATCAATCGGTATCTTAATTCGTCGGCGGAGTGGTAATTTATTTTATGAGCTCCTTATAAGAGGTAAATTTGTCCCATGTTTAGATAAGCAGTGCGTCATTAAGCCACATGTAAATACACCTACATCCAGTCTTAAACTCAGCGCTGATAAAGATGAATGTTTACCTCCGGAGCAATGACCTCTTGGTATTCATAAAGAAAGAGGTTCAATTAGTAAGTGTATTTAATTGGGTAGTAACTGATTCATTAGAAAGTTACTGACAGTCAACCACCGACATAGGTGTACTATTTGCTTATGGGCGGTAGCGCTAAATTGAATACTGTAACTTTTTGAACTAATTAATTGTAACTTAAATTATAAAAGGTGTTAATTCATTAAAAGAACTAGTGGAAAAATATTTAGTAAAAATGATACTATTTCCATTGTTGTGAAAAATCGTTTTTTTTTTAAGTTTCCTCTTGCCAACTTTCTACAAATCCAAGTCCAGACCTAGAGCATGTTATATTCAAACCTGTACACGCTCCATGTTTCGTGCAGTAATAGGATGTATAACATTTCTAAAAAGATCAACAAATGCTCTTGAGTGTATAAATGTAATTTTCTTACAGAGTAACCACCAGCATAGTTCGGCCCACTCATTTGGCCATCTTCAGGGTGGTGAGAAAAGGCGTACAATTACAATTAAAATATTTGGATTTATTTCGATAAATTAGTATTGTAATAGAATTTCTGTAAGTACCACCCTGCAGATGGTCATATGGGTGGCCGAGAAATGTTGGTGGTTAGTATGTAATAACATTACGTTCATACACTTAAGTGTCTTTGTTGTTATTATAGAAATTGTATACATTCCAAAACGCCCAGACCTACAGCACGTTGCAGTATGTTTCTATCCTCAATGTCCTGCACAAAAAAATAACAGACTTTTCAACACACATTTGTGCCTATTTCTTAGTAATTAGTAATTTCATTAATCTCGAATGTAAAGCGAGAGACGAAATGATATTTTGACCTGAATTTAGACGTATGGACAAATAAGAAAATAAATTTTTTTTTTGTCTTTTCATTTTCTTTTTTTGTATCCCAAAATTTTATGTTATTGCCAATTGAAAAATTGTTATGCGGTATTTGAGAAGAAGATGTGTGTAGAAACTCTGTGAGGTATTGGAATATTTGCCAAACTCTTTTAATTTCAGAACGTCGGTCGAAAATTGAACATTTTCAGTAAAATTTATAGCAATAAACAGGGCATTTGTAGAATTAGAGTTTCTTTAATTGTGTACCGCACCTATTAATAGAACGCAAAATGCTACCTAAGCTTCTTTCAATGCTCATAATTTCTTAAAACACGTATGGCAAAACATGGTACTGTGTCAGAATTTGATTACATTTACTGTCACATGTCTATCAACAAAGGCAGTGTTGCTCTATGTTTTCCAATATTACTATAATACAAAATTTCTTGGCACGGAATTTCGTGAGCGATAGAAGAATGCAGAGCTAAATAGGGGAGGGGCCTATATGAGCGTTTGCTCCTTACCAGCTAGTTAATTTAATTCTTAAGTTGATTAATTCTAAGTTTTTAGTTGGATTTTTATTCGGTCACTTATTACTGTTATGTTTCCGAGGAAGGTGCATTGAAGTGCAGACATACACAGAACCAGTTTCGGTTAAGTGGTGGTATTAACATAAAAGCCAGACGAAGAATAACGTCCAAAGTAACAAGGATTTTTAACATCTAACCTGAGAGAATGGAGCTTGTAGAAATATGTTTCATAATTTATTTGCTTCAGACATAGACAACACGGTGAAGAACGCATGTCCGTTGATGCCAGTGGATTAATCTTGCTCATTTGTACCTATCCTACGAGGTAATGAACTTCTTACCTCATTCTTTTAGCAACATCGTTTACGCAGAAAGATGTAAAACAAAAGACGGCGTATAATTGTCAAATTAAAAAAACTCTTAATTTAACTTCAATTTAGACAAGCTACTCTTTCACAAGTGTGCAATCGACTAGGCAGGGATAAATAATGCTGCATTTTGGGATGTGCGGTATTCTTCGATGGTAGAACGTTACTGATGTTTCATAGGAACCTGAAGCCTGAATCGTAAGAGTGTGTAGGCTCAGATTAGAGAGCATCGCAATTTGTAGGAACCTCTGACGTCACAGTTCACGCGATTTAAACGAACATGGCGGCGCGGTCAATGACCTATAGACTGGAAGTGATGTCACATGTAAACAGAGATGGCGGCCGACATTGTCCCAGGTGGTCACGTGATTTAAACAAACAGAGCGGATGACCGAATTTCGGCAGACAATATGGCGCCTAACCTAACTTTAGCCTCTGATACGTAAACAAATGACGCAGTATGTAAAGAATTATGTCGGACGAACTTGCCACAGGCGGTCACGTGGTGTAAACAAACATGGCGGATGACCTAATTATCCCATACTCTATGGCGCCTAACCTAAATTTAACCTCTGTTATGTAAACAAATGACGTAATATCTAAAAAAATATGGTGAATGGCCTAATTTTTGCAGACGGTATGACGCCTAACATAACTTTAACCTCTGATATGTAGACAAATATGGCAATTGTCACATGATGAAAACAAGCGATATAGAATGTAAAAAATATGGCGGATGACCTAATTATGGCAGACAGTATGGCGCCTAACCTAACTTTAACCTC
>Ga0123354_10003632_pt1 | contig 21392 bp, 15 predicted proteins | sample TergutLab28metaG_2_FD_97872 | JGI IMG/M metagenome (GOLD analysis project Ga0123354, IMG submission 97872) | Labiotermes labralis P4 segment gut microbial communities from Petit-Saut dam, French Guiana - Lab288 P4 | ecosystem: Host-associated > Arthropoda: Insects > Digestive system > Gut ... | reverse complement strand
TGCATCTCAGTATATTTATCTCAGTATTTAACCAACTTGATGCACAAAATTTGTTTCACAATAAGTTTTATTTCATGTAGAGGCATGAAATAAAACTTATTGTGAAACAAATTTTGTGCATCACGTTGGTTAAGATAAATATACTCAATATTGTCATACCATATTTTATCATCCACTTCAACATTACCATCCCATTTATTTCAAGGTTTTCCCAATTGGTCTCTTCACATTTTGCACTCAAATTTTGTATGCATATACCATCTCTTCACATATATGCCCTGGCACAAAATGTCAAAAATTGACATACTCCATATTTCAGTACTACTTCACATTCATGTGATGTGTAATCTGCACATATCAAAGAAAGCATGGTACCACTGAAAAGACACATTCACTTTTCTTACACTTTGTCAGCCATAGTAAGTTTTGTTTGTTAATGCACATCTCCAAATTTAACTCAAGTCTGTTAGGTGGTTTGGGAGATGGAAGTGACACTTGGACATGACCTCCTCAAAGTGTAAATAATGCATGAAATATAGAAACAATAAATACTTTGGTTCTCAAATCTCATTTCATAAATCCTGCACAAAGATGAAAAGAATTAGGTACAATGAAATTGTGTGTTAAACTGTAAATTACCTGAGAAGAAGATACAATGTGGCGTTTATCAGGCGACCAATCAGAGCAAAGCACTTTAGCCTGGTGACCTTTAAGAACACGTCGAGGCTTGATATTGAGGTAATTTATTACCTCAAGCCTTTCAGCTACTGTAGATACTGCAAAGAGGAATAATGCAAATTTCTGTTTGTCTGTCAGGCTAATACACCCTGTGTACAGCAAAGACAATTTCTGATGGTGTATTTTGATTCATCAGAAGTTCATAATCACAGCCAGACAAGAAATGCATGATGGTTTATTTTCATGTTCATAAACAGCCCACTTCTGGATCCCATCCACAGCCAGATGAATGCAATCCAAAACCACATGCCCTACTTCTTTAAAATTTATTTTAATATTGTCATCCTACCTACACCCTGTCTACCAAGTGATCTGAGCCAGTCACCCGTCCGGACTAAAGTTCTGTGTACCTTTTTCACCATCACATGTGTACTACATGTGTAACCCATCTCATCCCCGATTTAATAATAATAATAATTTCTTAAGTGTAATGATTATGAAGCTCCTCACTCTGTGGCTCCACATTACACAGCTTTTTTATGTCATCCTATTTTCTCTCTCTCATGCCCAAGTATACTCGTCAGTACCCTGTGCTCAAACACACTACTTACATGGTTCCTTTAGAATAAAAGATTAAGTTTAACATCCATGCACGATTACTGGTAAAATTCTGATTGCATGTGATTAGGAATATGAAACCCACTCCATAGGCTTCTAAGAGGCAACACGGGCAGCTACTCAGAAGTACGAGTGCATTTATTTCATATTCAAAGAAACAATCAAAAGTCACGTGTATCTGAGAGATGTACAGCAACTGCCAGAGGGTACTGAACAAGAGTTCTAACCACAGAAATGAAACCTTTTCCCTCTGTTGTATTTATCTCTCCTGATTTCACTGCAATATAAACTTTGAATCCAAAATGTAAAGTTTAATTATCTTTCTTACAAGCAACATCGTTCAACTTCTGTCTCTCCTCTTCAAGCTTTGCTTTCAAAGCCTCAGCTTCCTTTGTAAGAGCTTCAATACTTTCTCCAGGACTATGCACTTTAAGTTCTCCATCAGATGCCATGTTTGTACTGTTTCAGCTCATGTAACACCTGTGAACAACACTGTAGGTGCACAAGACATAAGAATCCTGCACAACAGGATACGCTTGTTTTCGTGGCTAAGCACAACTACAAAAGTCATGCAGGAGAAAAAGAGGTAGCATTTAGGCATCCTGATTCAGTATGATGTGTTAATCTGCAAGATAGTACACTTCATTTTTATACCACACTTGTTGCTATACATCTCTACAATTGATGCTATGACAAAATAATTATTTCTTGTTTGCATCTACACATACAAAAGCAAGTTACAATCATACAAACTGTAAAAACCAATTTCACAAAGCAATGAAAACACTGGCTATGTATCAGTCAAGAACTATATAAATGAATAAGATACACAGCACAAAACTTAGAGGACGTAAAACTCAACATTTCCAGTGGTGTTCTATGCAAGTACATAGACATGGCCAATAAGTTGTTCAAGTAGTGTAATAATTTTATGGGTTTATATAAAACTGAAAACTGGAACCGCCTAGTAACTTCTACTTGAAGATTCCCCATATCAGATTTCAAAAAATCTTCCCAGTGATTATGGCGGAGTTCTAGAAGGATGGAAGGGCAGGCACATGATGTTCAAACAAGGCTTTTTTTGCTTTTACTTTGTAAAGAACCTTAAAAACTGAAGTGAATATTGAAACAAGTGCAATTCTGTCATTTCGTTTAAAGAAAGTTGAAATAATTATAAATGGTCATACATCAGTACAAGACAGTCTTTAAATACAACCCTAAAGCACCACCCACTACACATAACTCGGCTCTTTCTCACTGCCAAGCCGCGGTTTGGTAATCACGGTAGTTCCTGTTGGAACTGTGGCAATGTGACATCTAGGCAAATTCTTCCCCGAGTACTTCGATTTTCAAAGATTATTATCGCCTGGGGCGTGACCGTAATTTTGAGGCACACAGTGAGAACTTCAAATCTCACTCGATTCTCCTCTAAAATTATCATTACACCAATGCTCCACAATGACCTATCATCGTAGACACTTGTACAATACGCCCATTACAGGCCGCTCATATTGTCCCGCCCCACTCCGATAAACAAGACGACAAGTAATACAAATCAAACTGTAATTGTTGTTACATCTCGAAGTAGAAACGTCGTACGTACACCTGTCACTGTATCCGGAACGTTAATCGAAACAGACAGTCTGACAGGTGTATTTTTTCTGCCATGTAAATGAATAGTGAAGAAATGACGATCGGAATACTATCACCAACCTTCGCAGCGATTCAACTATATTTTATGGCGCGATGCGCAGCGGTTGTCAATTTTATTTGCAGCCTCCAGTGCCCTCTAACGTGTTACACACATATCAAATTCTTGGTAGCTCCAAAACGACATTACTGCCCACGCTCCCTGTGCAGAGCTGTGTGCGCTATACCCCTCGACCGCCACGACAACAGCCAACGCGTGTACCAGATCCATGTCTTTACGGATCAATGCCACGGATCAGAGATCGAAAACTTCGTGGTCACGGATGCGGCCAGTCAGTTGAATGTGGTTGCAATGGAAGGAGCGATAGAGGAAGGTGTGAAGGAAATCGTCTTAGAGAACGAAAAGGCATGAGAGTTCTTCATATAACTTCTATTTCATCGCAGTAATGTTTGAACTTTCTGTGATTGCATATTCCAGAATACTAGGTTCCAGTCTGTACAGGACATATGCCTCGGTTGGTAGGGTTCACGACACGTTGCATGTGTCTGTAGGGTTAATTGTTAGGACATGGTTGTCTGAGACGAAAGTTGCTATTTTGCGTGTTTCGTATGGACGTTTTTTCTTACATTGAGCAGTTTCGTCTTTGACGACGAAGCGGAACGTAAATTTGAAGTTTCGTTCACATACCCTAGACACGCATGTTCGTGCATGTTGCATCATACAATTCCGGGTGTAATTAAAAGTGCGTGTACGTAGTTCTAAGCTTGAATTATTTTTGTAGGATGACCTTTAGAAGTGACGGATTTTGGGACAATGCGTCGGCTTGGTGACATTTACCAGAGTTGAGCGGGGTGTGGTTTGTAGTTCAGGTATTTGTATTGTTGGTGTCACCAAGTACAGGTTTCATATAAATTACTTAGTCAAACACATAATCAGACGTAGCACATTTAGGTACCTTGTTATGAATGCAGTATCCTACCTCTGTGTCTCACGTGGCTTTGTAATATTTTAATTCGGTTTCGTGTAACATACCACAAAGCCCCAGTATGCTGTAACTAAGCATGTATATTACATGAAGTGCAATAACAGCTGTCTCAGAACAGGAGGAACCATTTTTTTTAATTTTTAGGCAATTCACCCATGTTGTGTGTTCAGATAAAGTTATATAAGAAATTCAGTCAAACACAAACATATAGTTGTGTTTGAAGTTCTTACCTAACTTTGAACCAACCATTGTAATGCGTCAACATGTAGTACTGTTCATACCTGAACATTTCACAAACTAATATTTCTCCAAAGAAGCAGTACTTACGAGTGAACATTCTTGAAATTAAAATATGCTATGTTTGTCTGTTGCCATGTTTGTGTGTTTTGTATCATGGATGCCATAATGAAAGCGGGTTGCCAACATAATGACCAACTGAAGTGATGGTTGCCTACATAAATTGAATTCCTGTCACTGATAAGAAAACTGAAAACCTAAGCTTAGTAGGTCAGTTGTTTGCACCTACATTACATGGCAGCCATCCCATGAATTTCTGTCACCAAATTGCAACCTTAAAGCTTCACCTTTACGTAAACAGATGTACCTCAGTTTATATCACTAAAATAAACTCTCAGGGCTCATTCTGTATGTACAGGCAAAACAGCTGTTTCAGCCATTTTCCACTTATCCAAACTGGCCAAGTGGGCACTTTTAAATGTGAATTTGAAGATTGTGCAACATATAGTATGAAGGTTGCCCCAAAAGTTCTGCAACACAATTTATTTGTTGCTAGTAATTTGTTACATAATTCTTTGAATATATGCATTGGGTAAGTAGCTGTATTTATTACACACTTCATTTTTGTGCATAATCTCCATGAACTTCAACAGCCTAGTGTCAGTGAGAAACAAGAGCATCTTTTCCCTTCTTGTACCAGTTTGAATTTTGTACTGCCACTTCTTCAGTAACCTCTTCATGACTTCCAAAGATTTTCCCATGGTTGGCATCTTTGAGGGCTCCAAAGAGGTGGAAATGGTGGGGAGCAGCATCTGGGCACTATGGTGGGTGGGAGAAACTGTCCATCCAAGTTCTGTGGTTGCTTTTGTGTTTTCAAATGTGTGTGACCATGCACTGTCCTGTTGAAGGATCTCGGCAACATTTTTGTGAGGTGAAACTCTCCTGAAATGCTTTTGCAAGGCTTAAAAACTTTGAATGTGCAGATCTGAGTTAATGGATTGACCACATGGCATAGTGTCTACCAAAACCACCCCTTGTGCATCCCAAAAACAGTAGCCTTGACTTTCTGCATTGAAGGGGTAGCTTAAAATTCTTCCAAGGAAAAGTTGGATTATGCCATTCCATTCACTGCCTTTTTGGTTGGGTTCAAAGCAATGGATCCAGTTTACATCCCCAGTGACAATCCATGATACAAAGTTTTCACTATCAGCCTTATAGCAGGAGAACAAATCTGAACCCACCTCTTTCTGTATAGTTTTGTGATAGTTGATTAGGCTTCATAGAATGCAACAAGCACACCCTTGGGATACTCTAAGACATCATTAATGTTGGTCATACTACCCTTTGACACTGAGAGCTCATTTGCAAGCTTTGTGGTTGTAATCTTCAGTCATTTCAAATGATTTAATCATCATGTTGAAGCAACACCTGAGTGATTGCAGTTGTTGATCGGCCAGAGTGACGCACATTGTTTAGCTGTGCTTAGTCTTTCTTAGAACCTGCAAATTATGAAACCCACAGACAGCAGTGATTTTATCAATAGCGTTGACACCATGCACATATTTTAACCTCTTGTGAACATTTGTTACTGATCCTTTCTCTGCTACAGGAAATTGACTAACAGCCTGTTGTTTAAAACACAGGTTACCATACTGTGCCATTTAACGACTCCCTGAGCATGGGTGAGAAAATGTCTTGTTCGGTGGCACTACAGTAGCAATCAGGAAATGCAAAATTAACCACAGAATAAAGTGCTGACTTTTTTTTTTTAATTGACTGAATTATGGAAAATGTTGCAAAGCTTTATGGGCAGCCCTCATGATTGTCACTACTGTGAGAACTTCGAATTTTACATATTGTTTTCATTTGTTACAAACATTGATTTTTATCTGATGTACTTTGAAGCACATAGTATTTTTCAGGTATGTAGTATTAGCATCTTAATTTTTGAACCATGTGTATGGCCCTTGCAGAGTGTGATACTGTATTTCCCTCAGCCATGAAGCAGTATGTCCCTCTTTCATACTGATCTTTTTTCCCATAGCTTTGCTTTCTTCTCAGAATGGGTGTTTGAATGAAGTGTTGTCATTCCATTGGGTATGGTGGCACTCTATTAGCAATCTAGTAATTGTGCTTAATGTTTGAATGAAGTGTTGTCATTCCATTGGGTATGGTGGCACTCTATTAGCAATCTAGTAATTGTGCTTAATGACATATTGACACCTTTGTGACTTGGTGCTTAGGCAGAGGGGTGACTTTATACTTGGCTCTTGTTCACTGTTTTGTACTGTCCATTGTGTGGTAGTTTTATAATAATAGTTTTAACTTTTCATAGTTGCTAGGTGTTGGTGATCTGATTCCATAATAATTTGTAAGATAGAATCATCTCTTGGTGCAAGGTTTGTGTGTGTCTACTCACAACAGCCATAAGAAGTAACTGGTTAATGTCCCACTCTCATCCAGTTGTTAGGACATAAATGAATCAATTTATACTAAAATAATGTAATCAGAAGCAGGTCTTACCAAATGCCGAGGTCAAGTGGTTTGCACACCTGCTTCGTATTGATGGTGGATGTCACACTTGCTTTGTATTGACACATTTCAGTTTTAGACCTTTTCACAGAGGCTGGCTACTCTGACTCTCCCGTGGTTTTACTTAGTTCCCTGAGGTACTTACTGGCTGGGAAGTTGCCTTATATTTGGCTGAAGTGGATCCTTTCACATCCTTTCCTATTCATTGGTCACTGATTCTATTTTTTGGCATAAATACAGCAATCTAAATTAATAGTTAATTAATTGGTCCAAGAACAATTAAAATGTGGAATGTTTTATTTCTTACTTTCAAATGAAATAGAAACCCAGAATTGCCATGGCATTCTTTTCAGTTCATTAAACTTACTGTGGCAAGTCTGTAAATGACATTTTAGTAAAACATAAGATGCACTGGATAAAATGAGCAGAATGAGTATTGCATTAGCATGTTAATGCATAATATTGAATTACAGCAGAATCTGTGAAATGGATTATGGGATAAATAGGAAGGCTATTTGTGGTCATATATAATGTAGTATTTGTTAATGGATCAGAGTAGCTGAAAATCAGAGTTATGGGACAATTTTTGGTGAAATGTTGTCTTACCAAATTTCAACCGGCAGTCTGCTGTGGAATTCATGGAAAAATTGATATATTATCTTATGTAAATTAGCCTTTGTAAAGAGACCATGTGGCTAAAAATCAAAATAGGCAACTGACATTATGTAGATATTAGTGATTTCACATTGGGATAGCAGTTTATGATATTTATCAAAATATTTGTTTATGGCTGAATTGTAGGTTTTCTTGTGTAAGAATGTGGCTGAAGTCAAGTTGTGCAACAGGTTTTAGCAGGATATTTTGGCATAATGTTCTTTATCAAAATAGTATTATGTGCTTTAGTCATATACAGCAGTACTGTTGTATATACCTGGCATATATATGTGTAGTAATACTTCTAGTGAAATTCTGCAGTGTTAATTTAAAATCATGCCAAACAGTTTAGGTGCTGATATGTGGAACAGTGGAGTGGTTAGATGGACATAACCTCATAGACATAAGGCACTGTTGTTTTACTTCATGTATAGTTTCTAGTAATCTAACTGTATCAGCATTTTTAGCATGTTTATTAATTACTGTGTATGACATTATTGTCATTTCACTACATACACATTAAATTACTATATGTGGATTCTCACTGTATGTCTGCCACTGCCATGGGCAATTCATGTGTAGCTAATTAACGGTTTTATAATATGGCCTCACATTTGTTTGTGGTGTACAGAAAAATCTAATATTCTCTATTACTGGACCAGCTTTGTGTAGTTTTGTTAGGAGACCATTTGAATAGTTTCTCCACGAATTACCTATCTTGCCATAGGAAAGGATGAAGTTCTACAAACTCTTTAGTTGTGTTTGACTTGTTTACCTGAAGAAAAGTTGCAGTGCTGATCTTGTGTTGTTAGATGAAAATATTTACAGAAATTATTGTTAGACACGTGTAAATAGAACTTGAGATATCATTAACTGCCCTAGGTATTGATTGTGTGTAGTGAAGAAGTAACACATGCATGTGAATGTAGTACAATTCTCTTTGTGTTTTAATTATAGCCGATCAGTAATGAGTGTCACGTGCAACAGGTTAGCTATCAGAATGTGTGAAATATTCAGTATTATAATTATGTGCAGGCTAATTACAGGTGTTGTGAGGAATTTGAAATTTTTCATTTGAAACTTTTAACGATTATAAATTTAAAAAAAAAAGGCTGTGGAGGTGAAGAAATCAAACTTCTTTTAACCCTGGTAAAGTGAATATATTCTCCATTTATTACTCGACACACATCAAAGTGGTGTCATTTTCTCACCAGACTTAATAACTTATAACGGTGGACTCTGTGGTTAGAAATTCTTATTCTTTACTTTAAATTTTCTAAAATTTATGGCTTTGGCAGATCACAACTTAGTTGTCAATATAGTCCCAGAAAAGTGGAAGGATGTTTATTTCAGGTAAACATGGCAGAAAGGAAATGGGCAGCACATTGTAGTTGCGGCTGATACATCAGCTGGTAGGACACAAAGTGTTGAGACAAGAACATGTATCACTGATTCCCACATTGAAGTTACAATGCTTGTGAATGAATAGCTGCTTGATACTTGGACTTGTCATGTGGGGGCCATTTCTTTTATGCTATATTCACCTGATCTATTCTGCTATGAATTTTTTCTGTGGTTCTATCAATCTCTACATTTTTGTTCTCTCATTTTCACACATTTTTGACACTTGAATCGTTTCATCATGACATGCTATAAAATGACTGACAAGAAAGAGAATACTGCTTTGATGTGTGCAGAGCCACACAAATAGGATGTATTGAACTCCAGTAAGATAAGGACACATCTTTGTGTTCTTTATTTCTGTGGTCTGATTTTAATGAGTGATTGTTAGTAGTTTCATACTACATATTTGAAATTACTCAATTTGTGATCACTGTAAGTTTTGGAAGGAGAAATGTGAGTGGTATTGCATTTTTGTTCCAGATTGAACTTATAATGAAAAAAACCTTTGTATAAGTCTTTGTAGCTGTATGGTTTCGACACTTGAGAATTTCCGTGCAATGTTCACTGGTAATCTTCAGACATCAGAAGGTCTTGAAGCTCTGAACATTTACTTGTCAGATAGAAGCTATCTGAGTGGGTTTAAACCAAGTCAGGTTGATACGGGCATCTTTGAAACACTTGACAATTGCCCATCAGACATCTTTCCTCATGTGTGCCGTTGGTACCGGCACATAGCAAGTTTTGGAATGGAACGGAAGAATTTTCCTTCACAAATTAATGCTGTGGAGAATATAAGCAGGAATGTGAAAGAACATTTGGTGCCCCTGATGGAGAATAACAGAATTGACTCACTACAGGTGAGAAGTGAAAGAACAGTTACATTCAGTGTCGTTGAAGTGGGGTGTCCTAAAGCTGTGAATGTAGCTTATGGTCTCTAGATGTGGAGGATGATAGTTGGTTGAATAAGCAGGCATGGTGATCATCCAGCTTGGAGGTTGGACAAGTGGCTGAGAAGTCTGTACTATAAAGGGTCTAGTATGTATGTTGTGAAAGTTGCATAGTGTTTCTTATTGGTACACATTGTTTGAAATGATTTGAGCAACAGGAGAGTGAAATGGGATTTTGAACATGAATTTCCAGAAGTCTGTAAAAGTCAGGTTCATTGCAAACTTGAAGGGAAGTGACCATTTGTAAAATGGGACATACGGAACAGGTTTTGAGTTTGTGGTTCAGTACATCTGGCGGAGGATAGGATCCAGTGATAGGCTGTTGTTTATCCAGTAAGGAATCTTTGTGTTCTTTAAATGGTAGGGAATATCTTGTCTAGTTGAGAAACAGCTTCTGAAAAATGAGTCTACTGTATGGGGGTAGTTGGGTACATTGTTGTGAGATGCCAAAGCTTGACATAATTCCATCTCCTTGTGTTATGAACAGATCAGATCCCATAGATATGTACCAACCTACCTTGATGTGCGAGGCTGCAGGTTTTTCTAAAACTTACGCTCATGTCTGTCAGATATAGTGCATTACATAATAGCAGACAAGTTGGCAGTTACCTTCATGTGTACCTCATATCTAACTAATTCTGAAGTATCATTTCCTAATGTGTAAGAGTTAAGATCCTCATTTTGTTTCAGTTGTGTCCATTCCTATCAGAATGCCTCGGCACAAATAGTAATACATTGTATGGACTTCATCATACCTGTTGCATGTGTTAACAGGAAGGGACTGTACTGTGTCAAGCCATTGGTTTTTGGGACTGGGCTGTGAACTTTGAAAGAAAAATTAGAGGCATCCTTAAGAAAGTTATCATTTTGTGTGTACCAACTGCCTTGTTCAGTAATAACTTATTTCATTTTTTTTGTATCCTTGGAACAGTTGTACAGTACAAATTGAAGATTTTATAACTCACAGTGCTGAGGAGACTGTTTGGGTATATGAGAAGAACTAACAGCATGCTGGACAAAACTGCATAGTTAGAAGCTTTGTCACAAATAAAAATGAGATGCTAGGGGCATGTAGCATACTTGGAAGGATTACTTGGGTGATCTAGGTATAGATGTGAAGATAATGTTAGAGATCTTTGCTCTTCCAGGATTTTACACAATGTAAAATCCCAGGAGAGCTAAGATCTCATTTACACTGCAGCAGAATCCTGATATCACACAAGATAATGCTAAAACTGATCTAAAGTAGGGTGTGAGGTTGTAGGCCAAATTGATCAGCTCAGGTTAGAGTCTGGTGGGTGATTTTTGTAAATGCTTTATTGAATCTGTATGTTATATAAAAGACAGGGAGCAGGTGTTAGCATCTGAGGAAGGATTGTGCTGTATGGATATGGTTAATATGAGGAACAAGCTGCTGAGTGTGCATGTTTTAAAATTTAGTTTGAGTTGCCTGTGCCTTGTCTTTTTTTTTTTTTTTTTAAATTCTCAACTGATTTTAGAAGGCTAAGCTAGAACAGGAAGGATGTGACAAATCTGTATGTTATTTGAAACGTCGTCCACCTTATGTACTGGGAATGGGTGGTAAGGCAGCTGTGTCCACATTGAAAGTAATTGTGCAGTCATATTGTTATTGGCGGTCATTGCAACTCTTACTGAGCAACTGTGTATGTAATAACACTGTATGTTGTGATTTGTATATGTGTGCTTGTGAAATTTGCTTTGGTGGTGACGGAATAGTAACTACTGTTATATCACCTTCCTTGTGTTTAACCTTTCTGTATTTCTGTTGTGTATAATAAGAGTGTTGGTGGTTAAGTAGACATATAAGTATTCTGTTTTTGTTTGCTGGTTTGCACTGGGGAGATTTGTGCTTTGGTGATATTAAGATATGTTAGGATGGTGCAATGTAGTATATTTTAATCATTGTGTGTATGTGTGTTTAGTTGGCTAAATGTAGCATTTACTGTGTACTGTATAATGCCAACACCTTGATTGATAATTGTACACAACTGATGTGTAGGTCAAGAAGGGTTAGGGTAATAACATATGGTTTGTTGGAATAAGGGAGAAGTTGAAAGGTGGATGGAACTGTCATAGGATCATGTTCAACTGCGGGTTTATTTTTAGGTGTGTTACATTCTGGGTTTGGTTCCTAAACACAGTAATTAGTTATTGTATTCAATGTACATTTGTTATCTGTGAGGTATGAACTGAGAATGTGGAGTAAATTTATCATGAGATGTTTCCTATTAGGTGCATGGCAGGAAGCACAAAAATGAGTGGCAGGAAGCTGGAAGTTACATTTTTAAGTATTCATGTGCATATTAGAAAGTGTTTGTAAGCTTTCATACAGTAGAAGTTCTGGGATCCCATTCTGAACTGAGCAATGTGTAATTAACAGTTTAATGTGAATCTCATGTAGCATTAATGAATGAAATGTATGAATCAATTTGCGAGATGAATTACATGACATAAAACATCTGATTCTTCTTTTTTTTATGTTTATGGTTCCGTGCATCGCCGATCTGTATTAATAATTGTCCAATGAGATGCAACAAAAAGCAGTCTTTTTATTATTCTGCAAGTTCACTCTACATGTTTCAGGTGTCAACCACACCCATCATCAGGAGTACACAAAACTGTAACTACAGCCTCTGGTACTGGTCATTTTTTTTGTGTAGCTACCTCCCTCCAACGTGGCCAACTTGGCTACGTTGGAGGAAGGTGGCTGCACAGGCTGTAGTTACAGTTTTGTGTACTCCTGATGATGGGTGTGGTTGACACCCGAAACATGTACAGTGAACTTGCAGAATAATAAATAGACTGCTTTGTGTTGCATCTTTTTGGACATTTATTAATATAATCTGATTCTTTGTTTTGCATAACCCACATGGATTATCTCTGTTTCGTGTAAATACAGCAGTATTTATGTGGGGACATTGTGTATTTTTTAAAATGTGTTAGCAGTTATTATTGGGACCAATATTTATTTTAGTGTAATTAAACATATTGGAGATTTCGTGATGTGTGTTTCAAAATTCCTTTTTTTATATATATAGATTCTCCATATAAAGTTAAACTCTGTATAATCTGACTAACATCCCTCCCATTTTTAAATGATTTGTCTGATTACCAATTATAATTTGTGTGATTTGTTCATGTTCGTTGTTCTAGTTGGCAAAAATGAAAGTTAACAAGGACAAGAAGGGAGGAGGTGATAAAACCAGTGTTGCAGAGCTTAGTCCATGGCCATCCTACATTGAGGTATGTGTATTAGATTACAGTGATCTGTTGACCTATTGTACATACAGCAGCTGCAATTACAAATACTACACATGTTGCATGTGGTAGTAGCAATAATTTCAGGGCCAATGGTACAGTTAAGTAGTTATCACTTCAGATTTTATCCCAGGAAATTTCAAGTCATATTTCTTATCCCATGGACTGAGGCTTTTTAATGGTTTATTCAGCTGTCCCAGATATGCAGTATGATTTAAAAATGTTATCACTTTTGTTGGAGATTAGTCTTTCACAAGTTTTTGCTGATTGTGAAGCATTTACATATGAACAAGGCTGACTGTTGGAGCAGTGAAAGAATGTTGCAGCCTGGATGGTAGTCTGCTAAGCAACAATCATCCTTCATTGCTGGGGTAGTATCTCAGCAGAGGCAACAGCTGTCGTGTTGTGCTGTGCAGTTGTATCATTCACAGGGTTGTAACTGTCTGAAGTGCTGCTTGTGAAGGTGGCTGATTTAGATGCCCTTGTATTTATTTTATTACATCTGCAGGAAAGGATTCATTTGTGGGATAAGTTGAAGTTGCAGTATGAGGAAGAACTAGCAGCTAAAATGTCATTACCTATAAAGATTACATTGTCAGATGGAAAAGTTATTGAAGGACACTCATGGCGCACAACTCCGTACGAGGTTGCTAAAGGAATCAGGTATGGCAGACATTTTAAGGTTTAAAATCTTTTTATTTGATCCAAACACACATGTATCTTTGAAGCTTTATTTTTATTAAAACAGCGTAATTTGCGTCATGTTCGTGGGAGTTCATTAATGTATGTAAGTTACAGGTAAGTTCCTGTAGGTGGACATGTTTGTTGTCTATATATTTTGCCAATATTGGTTGTCATGGGTAGGATGTGCAATTGTTGGAGCATAGGTATTGTAGCATAAAATAGGTGATGTTTTAAAACTGTAAAAAGACAAATGAGTGGTTGGTTTTAGTAACAGAGCATCATCTGACCGTACCAAATGGTAATTTCAAACCATCTTAATGTGGTCGACACTATTATCATGTATGAAGTTCTGGTCCATGGCACATGGCAGTAAAACCATTAATCTTGCACGGATGATATGCTGTTCCAATATGATATTACTCTACGTAAGTGTGGTGTTTAAATGTTTAATATGATTTGATGTTTGGTGTGTTACCAGTCATGCATAACCAGTGCTGTTGAGCTGGTAATGACTGGTCACTGATTATCCTATAGCCAGCATTCCAGTGAGAAGTGCAGGTGAAATATGGAGGTTAAATTTAGGCTGTCATGAAGTTTGCAGCTACACTTACGACCAAGAAATTGTTACACTTAGATGTCAAGCAAAGGTTACATGCAGGAATGAGGTATCATGTAATGCCAACTGTGTTACAGCCAGGGACTAGCAGACAACTCAGTGATTGCTAAAATAAATGGAGAACTGTGGGATTTAGACAGACCTATAGAAGAAGATTCTCAGCTTCAGTTACTGAAGTTCGATGATGATGAAGGTAACTGTGAATAGCTTTTAAGTATAAACATACTCTTCATTTGAAGGGTGTATTTACTTTGCTGCTGCTACTGATGCAACTCTAGAAACTCGTTGAAATTGTAAGTAAGTGGAATTGTGCTCAGTTAATGATGTTGGACCACTCTTTCTGTCAGGGCAGCAAGTGTTCTGGCATTCAACAGCACATATATTGGGTGAAGCAATGGAGAGGGTGTATGGCGGTTGCTTGTGCTATGGACCTCCAATAGAGAATGGATTCTACTATGATATGTTCATTGAAGATCAGCAAGTAAGTCTGCTGAAGTGGAGTTTTAAATCTGCTGATTCTGAAAACCATATCAACTATGCTTGTTTCTAGCATGAGGGCATGTCTGTAGAGCACAGCTTTTGGAAAATAATTTTGTGTTTTATTATTAGTTGATTTGACTCATGCACTTAGTGTTATTTTTGTGAAAAAAAGTACTGAAAGAGTACTGCTTTTAATAAATTATTTTGTAGTAATCTGTAATTTGATGTTCATAGGTCCATGCATTGTAATATATTTCATTAGTAAAACCAACCAGATGCAACAATGTCTCAAATTTATTTTATTTTGGAATAACTCTACACGTTTCGGGCAGTCTTTCCGTCCATCATCAGGAGTTCACAACTGTATGTACAGTCGTGAACTCCTGATGATGGATGGAAAGACCGCCCGAAACATGTAGAGTTATTCCAAAATAAAACAAATTTGAGACATTGGTGCATCTGGTTGGTTTTATTATAGAAATAATCTGAAATCTTTTGGTGAAATTTGGTACCATTCCAGATTTAGATATCACATTTAATGTAGTGTGGGTGTTACTCATTATAGTTGCTTGGTGATACAAAAAAAGAGAAAGTGTGTGAGAGTGACACTTGTCAGAGTCTATGAATAGGTCAATAATTCCTTTGGTTGATGGTGTTCTGTAGTGTCATATGATAGAACAGGAAATTAATGATGACTTGAAACCAGTGAGGACGAGGTGTTCACTGCTTAATTTAAGATACATCCCTGTCATTTGCTGAGTGAACTAAGGAATCTAGGCAGAGGAGTTGGTTGAGTTACCAGTTAGTGATGTGATGGTGACTGGTACTGTGGGTCCAATTGGTAAACAAGAGTGATTGTTTTCAAGATGGCAGAAGTAGCAGCAAGATATCTTATTTTTCATTATGTATTAAGTGTGTATGCTCCATAAAATGTGTCATCTAACACTATTTTATGTTCAGTGCTCACAATCAGAAGTCTAGTGGCATTTATTGTATATTACTCTTGAAGTGTTTTTAGAGTGACATGTTCACATGCATAGTGATTTGTTGTATAAACATGCTTTTCTAACATAATTATTGTAATGATTGTATGCTTTTATTGTTTTAAGGTATCAAATTTAGACTACCCAGTTGTTGAAAATATAATGAAGTCAATTGTGAAAGAGAAACAAAATTTTGAACGTCTTGAACTCAGAAAGGAGGATCTTCTGGAGATGTTCAAGGTAAAGCCAGGAAATACCTGCATCTAAATCTAATTGTTGGTACACATGCATGGCATGTGTAAAGCAAATATGGGTTACTGTGTTTGAGAAAGTGGGTGTCATGTTTATGAACTCCAGGGAAGGTGTAAGACATGGGATGGTTATGTAACCCCACCCTACTTTATGTCAGATATGACCTTCATGTTTGTACCTAGTTGTCACAGCAGTGATTGTTGTTGCCAAGCCATGGCAGTGACACCATTGTATCTAGTGGCAAGGAAATGCCACTACAAAAAATTATATTAAATGTAAGTGTGGTTTTAATGTTTTAAATTTTACTTCAGGTGTTGTGAATTGTGTATTATGATTGCAAATAAGTCATGATAAATTAATAAACCAGTGAATCAAATTGTAGGGTTATTCATTTAATGGGATTAAACTAATTGTAATGAATGGGGCTTGATAAATTTATCATGTTATTTACGTAAGGTTTGGGGTTCCAGCACACTTTTTGGAGTCCAAACAGGTTCTGTAGGAAGGAAAATTTGGGAAAAACCATTTTACTGTTATACTGAGATTTGTGTGTTTTGAATTATCTCTGCCATTAAGCATGGTCTTGCTGAAAGAAATCTTATTGGACCTTGTTCCCAACCATCTGGATGGATGTAACTGTTGCTAATTTGTAACTGTCTTGCTGGAGGATCCTTTTTATTCTAGTCAGTAGGAAGAACTCAGTGTGACTGGGTGTTATCTGTATTTGTCATACTGTTGTGTACATTTTTCAGTATAACAAGTTTAAAGTGCGTATACTGAATGAGAAAGTGAACACTCCAACAACGACTGCATATCGGTGTGGGCCACTTATTGATCTGTGTAGAGGGCCACACGTGCGGCACACGGGGAAAGTGAAGTCCTTAAAAATTACCAAGGTAAGCAATATATATCCCTAGGCCTCTTACACCCTAGGCCATGAAACCTATTACATTCTGATAACATGCAAAGGCTTCCTTTTTTCTATCCACCTTTCCCTTATTGCCGTCTGTGAATGACGGGATAAAATAAAATGCCAGATAATGTCAACAAATTATGGACTAGACATGATATTGTGATCTGTGAACTGCAGTGCCTACCACAGATCAAAATCTACATTCTTATGCAGTGGTTTATATGCATTACATTTGACATGTGCTCTGAATTTTCTATTTTGAGAAACACATGACACATTGGTGGCTGAATGGGCTATCTGTATAGGATAAAAACACTTTAATTTCTAAAGGATAATTATTGATTGCAGAATTCTGCTACATACTGGGAAGGAAAGAGTGATGCTGAGTCCCTCCAGCGAGTTTATGGAATATCATTTCCAGACAACAAACAGTTAAAGGAATGGGAAAAATTCCAAGAGGAGGCTGCAAAACGGGATCATCGGAAAATTGGCAAGGTTAGTACCTGTAGTCCCGATTTGCAACAAGATGTATATCTCTAGTTACTTGTTTCTCTGAGCCATTTTAATTAAATTTATGTTGTTATGTATGAAATCTTTGTTGACAGGAACAAGAATTGTACTTCTTTCATGAATTGAGTCCTGGGTCATGTTTCTTCTTACCTCGTGGTGCTTACATATACAACACACTTATGGATTTCATCAGGTTTGAATATCGCAAGCGAGGCTTTCAAGAAGTTGTTTCGCCAAATGTCTACAATGCCAAGCTGTGGCAGACCTCAGGACATTGGGCACATTATGCAGTAAGTTTCAGATATATTCTTCTAGTATAAAAACATAATGTAGGTAAATTTATGTGTCTGATCATAAACCTTATTAATCTGCCAATAGGTTATAATGCTAATTTTATTCAGAATTTTTGGTCCAAAAATAAGATGTGGTCAGCATGGTATATGGGTCATTCTGACACACACATTAATGTAAGCTGTTAATTATGTATGTGTATCACAAACATATAAACTTACTTTTTGGCATATTGAACTTTAGATGCTCCTTACTGCTTATGGTCAGATTTCTGACTGTGATCAAAGTTGAAGGAGTTGTAACTCTCTTCGTAATAATCCTTCAGTTTCACCAATTTTGCCCTTTGCTTTGAGCTCCTTTTGTCATGTGGCAATAGAGATTTAATATTTCCCAGTATTAACTGGGAGTTTAATAGCTAATGCATGGGTGTGGGTGTGTGTGTGAGAGAGAGAGAGAGAGAATTTGCAGCCCATGTCCTGAAGTATTGTATGGCTGGAGTTGTTGTAAGATGACAGTGACCTGTGTTTAGTGATTATAATGCACACACATTATTAAAACTGGAGTTTTGGTTGTGAGTGGATACTGGGATTCTTGAAGGAGTGTCCCATTATCTTTGCATTTAAAGTTTCATTGTGTAAGTTGAATGTTTTTTTAAGTTCTTTTTTATTCTTTGTTCAGAACAGAGAGAGATTTGTCTGAAGATTAAAATCCTACCATAGAGAACAGCCTAACTCTTAAGATATGCAATTGAATATGTTAATATTTACTCACTGTAGCTGGATCAGAAACTGCGTGTCTAGTGTGTAGTTAGCTAGGGGGATTTAAAACTTCTGATTCAGCTTTGTGTGTATATGTATGCCCTTCGTTAAAATGATTATATATTAATAACTTTTAAAGGTAGTGTGGTATCTTGTAACAGGCAGCATATTTAAGATTCATGAACTCGGCACTTAACGTGTATACAATTCATTATTTTGTGCATGTACTACAGTTTTATAATTTATGGGAAATTTTGTGTATAGACATTAAGAATTTTGTTTTATGTTTTGCTGACTGTGCATCTCGGTATAATCTTAGCAAATGACCAACTTAATGCACAAATTCTTGTTTTAGAATAAATTTATTATATTCCTCTACATGTTTCGAGCACTGTTGTGCTCATCATCAGGAGGTCAAATTGTACTATACAGCGTGTGGTACTGTCACACTCTGTAGGTGGCTGTCTGGTGCGCAGGTTGCACCTGCTAAGATTATTAAAAAAACCTGTAATATATAATGGGTGGGCCATTTAACAGAAGATTAGTCTTATCTTAGATGTAGTAATTAAGCTGTATTTTGTATTGTTTCATAGAATGGTGTTGTTTCAGCTGGGTAATATTTCAATTTATTATTATTATTATGTAAAAACTGTACAGTTTTTATGGCCAGAGTATGTTTTGCAAGCATCCACTGTTGAATCCTTGTTCCATAAATCTGACATCTCAGTTTTATACCAGCCCAGGTACCACAGTGACTAGTGTCTTGCAATAATGAATATGTTTTCGCTTTGCAGGATAACATGTTCTCTTTTGATGTGGAGAAAGAAACATTTGCTTTGAAACCAATGAACTGCCCAGGCCACTGGTAAGCACAGACAAATTTCGCTGATGCTGTGAGAAAAGTATATTAATTTACATATTTATAAACAGAGTGCTTGGAAAAAATATTGGCACCCAAAAGGGATAATGTAAGAGGCCAAGTAACAAATAACTTCCTGATAGATTCACATCATCTGATATTGTTAAAATTGTTACATTAGGGTAACAGTTGACTAATCTGTAGTTCAGATTCATAAGACGAGAAATTTGGAATTCTGATAGGGAAACATCTTTAATATTAGCCATTTTGAAGATGGAGAATTAGGTGATATAACAATATTACAATGAATCTTAGGGAAATTAAGAGAGGAAGGAGGTGGAATTGTCACGTGGTAATATCCTTTGCCCGATTTTGATAATAACAATGTTGAATATTTCAGTATGTATGCCACAGTTCATATGTTAATTGACATTGCACTTACATTGCGTTAACATTGTGCTTCCATTGCGTTAACGGAATCGAATTGTTTACATGTAGTGGCACAACTTTCTTACTCTTTTAAATCTGAGGGCCACAGTTATTCTGTCACCTGTCCTTACCTCAAAGAATGAATATAAAAAAATACCTTTTTCTATCTGTTTTAATATGCAACGTTTGTAGCTCTTTTACTGGTGATGTGTGACATTTACAGAGATTAAATGACCAGTGAGTGTGGTAATTCACGTAATATATCAACGTGAAGAAACCCGTGGGATTTTCTGACACATTATGCGAAACTGATTAGCATGTTAGGTTACTCCACAAGTGTTATATTTTCGTGGTATTGCACCACAGACTCAGGCTTCATAATTTTGTTGTCAATAGCACTGTCTGTTTTACCTTTGTACTCATATCTGTGTGAATCACTGTCATTGTGTTCACTTATTGCTTGTCCTGCCATTTGCCATGTTTGTGGGGTGTTTCCTTTTTAATGAATTGTGTTTTTATGCCCTTAGTTTAATGTTTGATCAGAGAATTCGCTCCTGGAGAGAGCTTCCATTGCGCCTGGCAGACTTCGGTGTGCTGCACCGTAATGAGCTCTCGGGAGCATTGACTGGTCTCACGAGGGTCCGTCGTTTTCAACAAGATGATGCACACATCTTTTGTGCCCCGGAGCAGGTAAGTGGACATCAGTATCATAATTTTCCCCAGTGTTTTATTGATAGTAACTGACTATACCATATTTTGGAAAGGTTTGTCATGTTTGAACAATTCACTTTTATCTTATTACTGAATTTGTATGATGATGAATGCAAAAAGGAATATTTACTACTTTCAGATTAGACAAGAGATTTCAGGTGCTCTCAACTTTCTGAAGCATGTGTACTCAGTGTTTGGATTTAGCTTACAGTTAGTCTTGTCTACAAGACCAGAGAAATACTTGGGAGAGATAAGCATGTGGGATGAAGCTGAACAGGTAATGTGCTTTTTCACAGGACACTGTGATAATTGTAATGCAGGTGTCACTTTCATGTAGTTAATTATTACTTGAAATATTTTATAGCAACTGGCAGAAAGTTTGAATGAATTTGGAGTGGAATGGAAAGAAAATCCTGGAGATGGTGCCTTTTATGGCCCAAAGATTGACATAACCATATTGGATGCTCTTCGGCGACCACATCAGTGTGCAACCATACAGCTGGATTTTCAGCTTCCCATTCGGTTCAATTTGGGATATGTGAGGTATGCGGCATCTACATAACAGTTTTACAACAGTCAGTACTGTGAACTGTGTGTGACTTTATGACTGGGTTGTGTGTTTGTTGGTTACTTTGTGTATCAGTTGTTGGATGATGGTTTTCTTTTGTCCTCTCCCTGTTCAGTGGTGTAGTACATATCCAGAAACACTTAGTTTGGTGATGCAGCTTACATAAGCATGCTTTATGCATTTTTCAGTGCCATTAGTTGTCTTCCTTGGTGCTTCCCCCCCCCCCCCCCCCCCCCCTCCGCTGTTTTATGGGGCCCGGGCCCCCCCCCGCCCAACCACCCCCCCCCCAAAAAAACCCCGCCGCCGGCCCCCCCACAACACCCCTTCTCCTCCCAAAAAACAAAACCCACACG
>Ga0123354_10003631_pt1 | contig 21395 bp, 10 predicted proteins | sample TergutLab28metaG_2_FD_97872 | JGI IMG/M metagenome (GOLD analysis project Ga0123354, IMG submission 97872) | Labiotermes labralis P4 segment gut microbial communities from Petit-Saut dam, French Guiana - Lab288 P4 | ecosystem: Host-associated > Arthropoda: Insects > Digestive system > Gut ... | reverse complement strand
TTTCCCCACCAAGACCCTATACACCCCCCTCTCCTCACCCATACGCGCCACATTCCCAGCCCATCTCATTCTTCTCGATTTTATCACCCGCACAATATTGGGTGAGGAGTACAAATCATTTAGTTCCTCGTCATGCAGTCTCCTCCATTCCCCCGTTACCTCGTCCCTCCTAGGTCCAAGTATTCTCCTCAGCACCATAGAACTGAGTGCCTGGCAAACAAACAAAAATTCCTCATCTCAAGGTTCGACAGAATGACCATTGAACATAGTTCATGCTACCCAACAACTTAGCCAGAAGTGCATGTGTATCCACAAAAAGTTGGTCAGTTTATGGTGAATATCGCAGTGGGTACATCCACAGGTTTTTGAAGTATTTGAATATACAGCAGGTACATGGTCAGCTGTGTTGCTAACACACTATTTCAAAACAAAATTAAAAACGGCAGACTTTTGTTCTTACATCAAGTTGTGAATTCGTACAAAAGGAATAACACACACCTTGTTGTCCACAACTCTGTTTATGTGTTTTCAAACATCAATTCGTACTACATGTTTCGGCCATGGCCATCATCAGGTACCTGCACGTAAAAATGTCTTGAAGTAATACGGTAGAGTGCGGCAATGGAACTTAACGATTGGCAGATCGCAGTTTTGATTAAATGCATTGAACATAATGAAGCCAAATTATCACGGAATATCAGCAGTAATGCATACAAAGTATCATGAAGTATCAGCAGTAATGTACAATTATTATTAAAAAATACATCTAAGTGCTGGGGCTGTCTGTCGGTCCCAGTGGCCGCGCTGTCTAACGTGTGCGTCTGCGGCCGCCTGCTTGCTGGGATTGTGGGTTTGAATCCCGCCAAGGAGATAGTTGTCTGTCTCTCTTGAACGTTGTTTGTTGTCGGATCGATGTATCTGTGTCGCGCTGATCCCTCGTCCAGAGGAGTCCTACCGAGAATGGTGTGTCTGAGTGTGATCGTGAAGCCTCCATAATCTGCAGGCCAACTAGGTTCTGTTGCGACATGGACAGAAACAATAGACTTAAATCTTCCGTTTTTGTACGTTACATTTTGTTACGACATACACGATAGGTCCCCGTACTCCACTGACCGGTGCAAGTGAACACACATTCCTTGTTTTGACACCTCTACGAACGTATGTTATATACTCTTAAACGGAAAGTGTTTCTTTCTTCTTTGATTTATTTTTTATTTTCACCTTTTCTACCCACTCTTTGTAGGTGTTCAGGGCTATCGTTGTACCTGGCCATAATAAATGACACACACACAAACACACACACACACACACATTCGGTAGGACTCCCTGGACGAAGGATCAGCCTGTCGCAGAGACCTCTACCTGACAACACACGACACTCACAAGAGACATTGTTACATTTACGTATTTTAACAGCCTGTTTGGACTCTTTGTATTCTTGTAAATTACGCTGATGATGGCCGCGACAGAGATCAAAACATGTCGGCAATGAATAACATGAGATAAACACATTTCACGTAAAGGAATTTGTTGGTCTTATTGTGTAGATTGAATTAGACGGACATCCGTTACCACGGTGGAATTCGAACCCGCAATCCCAGCAAGCGAGCGGCCGCAGACCCACGGTGCGGCCACCGGAAACGGTATCAAGACCAACAGAAAGTGGAATAAATCTGCATTCATATGTAACGAGAAACACAAAACGTAATTATCAGAACCGTCTTGTATATTGTAACAGAAGCTTATGTCACTGTCAAAACAAACGAAGGATGAAACACAGCAGTTCTTTACCAATTAAATGCACTGGGACTTCAATGCTGCCACATGTTCGTAAGTTTTCATGCATTTACTTAGATAACTTATGACTTACTCGCTTACATTAATTTCCTTTCCGTTAATAATGTCAAGTCATACAAAATCCAAAAGTCTTAGCCCAAATTTCTCGTAAATTTGGCTTTAAAACATTTTGTAAATTTGACTTACAAACGACATTTTGTAAATCTGACTTATAAACATTATGTAAATCGGACTTACAAGCAACGTTTTGTAAATTTGACTTACAAACAACCTGTATACAAAATATACTTATTGCAAGATGAAAGCATACGAAGATTATATAAACAAAGTTTAGCCAAAAACCTAAGTGAATACTCTAAAGCCTCATCAATAGACGAAGAGTGGAAGAACATAAAAATGGCTATAAAAAGGCAGCCAACGAAGTAATTGGAACAAAGACAAAATACAGAAGAAAGAAACGTCTAAGAATTTGGAAGGAGTACATAAGAAAAAAGCCATTGAAAACAAACGAAACAAAAATACCTACAAAACCCCAGTGAAGAAAATTTTGAAACATATAAAATAAAAAGGAACATAGCTAAGACAATAGTCTCCAAAACAAAAAAAAAAAGAATCTTGGGATAGATTCACATGTAGAATAGAAGCTGATATTGTTGGCGAAAAATGTATAGTCTTTAAAGCACTAAAACACCTCAACCGAACAAACAAGGACAATATTGAAATTAATAAAATAGAAGATAAAAAATAGATAGAACATTACAAAAACTTGTGGTGCTCCTATTCCCCGCAAAACGACAATGATGAATCAGAAACAACTCCAACCCCATCTGTAGAAATTGATGAAATCGTTAATGAGGAACTCGAACAGAGCTTGAAGTCAATGATAAATAGAAAAGCAGCTGGACCAGATGGATTAAATTGTGAGCTCTTCAAATAGGGGTACCTGCCCTCTCACACTGTTTACTTAAGTTAATAAACAAAATTTTGGGCAGAAAGATTGATTCCAGAAGAGTGGGGAAAAGCAGGAGTAAAATCTCTGTTTGGAAAAAAAAAAGGCAAAAGCGATAAATCTTCGAATTATAGAGACATCAGCCTTTTAAATAGTGGGTGCAAGATATATGCCAAGATAATTACACAACACTTTAAAACTATACCAGAAACAATATTACTTGAAGAACAAAATGGATTCACAATAGGCGGATCGTGTATTGATAATGTATTTATCATTAAACAAAAAAGAAGAGAATTTAACCTAGAAACTGACATGGCCTTCTTGGACCTAGAAAAAGCTTTTGATAGAGTAAATCGAAAACAGTTATGGCAAATTCTTAATTTATCAAATAATTGAAGTAATTAAAATCCAATATAAAAATACCAGTGCACAAATTGATACAGGAAGGAAGATTCTTGAAAAAATATACATCAATCAAGGAGTACGACATGGGTGTAATCTATCACCGGCTGCTTTTAATATTTATATAGACGGCCTTCTAAGAAACCGAAAACACAAAGTTGACGCTGGTATAGTGCTTAAAAGAAACCTCTACCGTAACACATTACTCTTCGCAGTCAACCAAGTAATTATGCAAGACTCTGAAGACAAACTCTAGAAATCTGTCTATATATTAAACCAAATGAGCAAAGACTATAACCTTAAGATATCCACGGACAAAACAAAAATTATGGTTTTTAAAGGAAAACACGTAATGCGCTCCAAAATAGAAATAGATGGATCAATATGAGAACAAGTGAAACAGTTTAATTATTTGGGATGCGAATTGAGTTTAGACGGTGAACCAGACTTTGACAAAAAATAAATAAATAGATTCCAAAGAATATGCGGCACTATCAGAAAACAGTTAAAGAAAACCCGTACAGATAACCAAATGAAATTTTATAAAGTTGTAGCTAGACTATCACTACTGTATGGCAGCGAAACGTGGGTAACCACGAAGAGAGACATGACTGGCCTAGAAGCGGCAGAGATGCGCTTTTTAGGAAGTGATAAGGGATACACAAGACTAGACAAAATAAGAAGCGAAATCATAAGAAAAGAACTAGAGATCCCTGGAATATAAGACGTAAGAACCAAATACAAACAAAATTGGATCGACCACCGTGAGAGAATGGATAACAACAGACTCCCGAAACACGCCCCTCAACTACAAATCCCGAGGACGAAGAGATCGTGGACGCCCCAGGAAACGATGGCAACGCGTCGATACCGGAACTGGTCAAACGACCTAATGCATGGAGGAAGACGATGATGAAACAACCTTTTTAAATTCGACTTTCAAACATCGTTTTGTAACTTTGACTTACAAACGACATTTTGTAAATCTGACTTAAAAACAACATTTTGTTAATTTGGTTTACAAACAACATTTTGTAAATTCGACTTGCAAGCAACATTTTGTAAATCTGACTTAAAAACAACTTCTGTAAATTTGATTTACAAACAACATTTTGCCAATTCGACTTCCAAGCAACATTTTTTAAAATCTGACTTAGAAACAACTTCTGTAAATTTGATTTACAAACAACATTTTGCCAATTCGACTTCCAAGCAACATTTTTTAAAATCTGACTTAGAAACAACTTTTGTAAATTTGATTTACAAACAAAATTTTGCAAATCTGACTTACGAACATTAAGCAAATCTGACTTAAAACAACTTTTTGTAAATTCGACTTACATAAACATTTTGTACAGGACATACAGGCATATTTAGGTCCTTACTCCATGTATATAACAAATTGCGCTAACTTAGGTACAAGTAACTGACATTAAATGTTTCAATTTAAATGGATCATGACATCACAACATTAACCGACTGTTAACGCACATCACAACATGTTGCGTTGTGTTAAATAACTATATTCAAGTGTATATTAGATACGTGTTACATATTATGACCGTATCTTTACCTTCATCATCCGGCATGAAAAATGTATCTAAAAGCTCAAAATTTCACTCAGTCGAAAGCTGTTATGATTCAAAGACTGCATTTTTTGTTAATTACCTGCCAGCAAACCGTATTTATTTTCGCCGTATTTTGTTACACCATCTACGGCCTGTCAGTCCGTGACACATTCTTCATAGTTACTTAATAAGTGTCTATATTTAACGACAAACTACGCCTCAACACAAGTGGGATTTTTTTTTCTTCGAAACATTCATCTGGAAGTTCTCGTATTCAATGAAAAAGTCAGCGAGATATTGTCAGAAGGCACGGCGATCTACACGAGAAGTCACCTTCATTTTTGTACGACTTTAGACAAATACGGATTTTCTATACAGACTTCCACACAATTCCCCAATATAAAATTCCACGAAAATCCGTCTGTCGGGAGCTGAGTTCTTACCTACTGACTGTGGGACAGACGGACAGACAGGCATGTAGAAGCTAATAGTTTTTTCCTTACCAAAATCGACTGCAAAAATGGACTTTTTACACCATGGGTGTTGTGGTCATTGTGGTTATTGTAATCAGATATACAGCACTACAGTTTTGCCTGTTGTTTTGTATGGGTGTGAAACTTGGTCGCTCGCTTTGAGGGAGGAGAATAGGGTGTTGAGAATATTTGGGCCTAAGAGGGACGAGGTAACAGTCGAGTGGAGAAAACTACATAATGAGGAACGTAATGATATGTATTCCTCGTCAAATATTGTTCGGTGGATAAAATTGAGAAGAATGAGATGGGCGGGGCATGTAGCGCGTATGGGGGAGAGGAAAGGCGTATACAGGGTTTTGGTGGGGAAACCTGAGGGAAGGAGACCACTTGGGAGATCCAGGCGTAGATGGGAGGATAATATTAAGATGGATCTTCAGAAAGCGGGTATTGGGGGTATAGACTGGATCGAGTTGGCTCTGAATAGGGACAGGTGGCGGGTACTTGTACATTCGGCAATGAACCTTCGGGTTCCATAAAATGCGGGGAATTTCCTGACTAGCTGAGAACCGGTTAGCTTCTTAAGAAGGACTGCTCCATGGAGTAAGTAAGTAGTTTAGTCAGTAAGTAAGTAATCGATGGTACTAGTCGAATACTTTGAAATTCAACGGATAACTGGACAAATCACATCTTTAGCTACAGTTTCCTTAAATCCACTTTACTTCATATTATCCCTCTCTTTAATTACAAGACACAGTAACAGTTCTCCCAGACATTACTGGTACGGACGGTGAGTACATCTGGTACATCACTTTTCAGAATTGGCTCTACTCCTCTGTTCACGTGAGGGACCGGAATTAAACTGCGACATTTCCCTTATTCTTTCTTCGCTATTATTAGCATCTATCGGATCAACTGTTTGCGTTTATCATTTAAAACGTTGCAAATATGTACCTCACGTCTTCTCTGCAGTTTATTACGGCCACTTACAGGCGGTTCGTCTCTGATTAACACTTTGTAATAGACACGGAGTGGGCCGGGTAGCTCAGTCGGTATAGCGACTGAGCTACGGGCTGGACGGTCCGGGATCGAATCCCGGTGGGGACGAGATTTTCCGCCCGTCCAGACCGGCCCTGGGACCCACCCAGCCTCCTGTACAATGGGTACCGGGTCTTTCCCGGGGGTAAAGTGCGGCCGGTGCGTGCTACTGACCACTCACCCTCTTCTAATGCCGCGGTCATGGAAGAGTAGAGCTATACCTCTACCCACCCTCTGGGCCACACCGGGCGTGTAACGGGATCACTTTACCTTTTAATAGCCACGGAAGCCAGTCCCAGTGGCCACACGGTCTAAGGCGTAGTTCTGCGGCCGATCAACTGCTGAAATTGTGGGTTCGAATCCCACCGGGAACATGGAAGTTTGTCTGTTGTGAGTGTTGTGTGTTGTCAGGTAGACGTCTTTGCGACAGGCTGATCACTCGTCCAGAGAGTCCTACCGACTGTGGTGCGTGGTTGTGTGTGATCTAGAAACCATGTGAATGAGGAGGCCATGGCACACTGGGGGCTGTTGCGCCAGAAGAAAGTAATAGACACGGAAAGGTACATTTACGGTTTAAGTGACATGGATTTTGTTATGAATCTCTTACCTCTACATAAGGCGTTTAATTTAGGGGCGTTCTCGTACTTGCTTCATGTGCCTATTAAAATCATTCTGTCTGTCCGTCTGTTCTAAAGTAACAACTTGAGTCCCGTTAAACTGTTCTCAAAATGTTTTTATTCGCGACTTTTACTAATGTACGTCGACACATTTTAATTTTCGCTCAGATGGGAAAAACTTAACGACAAATCCACATCAAGACTTACCTTTGTTTCTGAGCGCATGGCCGTTCGCCTATCTGATAATATTCACAGACTACCGCCAAAACCAATCTACCCTTTAGCAATGTTTGAAAAAATATTATTATCATTATTTATTATTATTACTTATTTGGCGCGACAGCCCCCAGTGGGCCAGAGGCTCCTCATTCAAAAGGTTACGAGATCACACACAACGACGAACCACAGTCGGTAGGACTCCTCTGGACGAGTGATCAGATCGTCGCAGAGACCTCTACCTGACAACACACAACACTCGCAACATACATACATCAATGCCCCCGGTGGGATTCGAACCCACAATTTCAGCAGGCGAGCGGCCGCAGACCTACGCCTTAGAACGCGCGGCCACTGGGACCGGCTTGCAAAAAAAAATATACCTCGCAATATCTAAATTCTGCACCAAAAACAAAAAGCTGTCCGACCAGTCAGCATGTTTTTTCTCTGTCTCCTCTCAAAAGCGCTGCAAACAGAGATTAATACGACCTGCCCATCTATTGTAGTGCTTTTGCTAGGATTTAAGTGCATTACAATTACCAAAATGAGTTCAGCGTTACTTGTTACGTTGAACCTCATGTGAACATTACACGTAATAACACGACCAATAAAAACCAATATGGAGTGATGAGGCAGTTTCGACGCTTCTCTCTTGTGCATGAAAAGTGGTCCGACATTTCTACAGGTGACGACACCTGCGCACGGTTAAACGTATTTGTTCAGAAGTCAGCGAATGACTTCAAGACGTCTTAAGTTATGCAATGATATCTCTCTCTGTTTTTCTACTACCTTGTTTTCTCGGCTTCCTGTGTGCTTCAGCGCCATGACACACAAAAAATTTCAGCAAATTTCACAAGACTTTTAGGGGCGGTGTCAGATGGGAATGGAGAATTAGTGGAAGAGTGACTGAAAAATACATTCGACGTACTGGGAACGTACCTACCCAGTGCCGGTGTGCCGATATTAAATATTACTTAGAGAGCCCTGCGACTCAAACCTTGGCCTCCACAATGTAAGAGCTGACTTTTACGTTGCAGTCAGCCACACAGATAAAATGACACAGCTGCACTTCGTATCGCATATCGCACGTGCTTCAATAGCCCACGTGTGTGACACGTCATCAGACAGCAGTCGCCGTGCTCTGCCAGCACGGTCGCCAGGCAACGGACGGTATGTATGTGACTGGAGGCAGCAGCTACTCCACAGCGGCCACATAAGCTACTGGAGCGAGCACACCCCGCTGTAAAATTCGTACCGGGACCCTTTGTCAGAGAGTACGTAGCTAGCTCACCGTGCTTATTCATACAGTGGTACTTAATTAAGCTCAAGGACAAATTTACCTTTTCGGTTTGGACATTGTATAAAATAATTTTGTCATCTGATTTTCACCTCTCTGTCCTTTCTTTTCCCTGCTTCTTCTTTGATTCGTCTTCTATTAATCCGCATCACTATGCTCCCACGCTTTTATTTGGTTTGCCCCTACTGATCTTCCACGCACTGTAAGCTATGTGTTTCACATGCAGTAAGTGTACAGTGTAAGCATATACATACACAGCTCAGTCGGTACAGCAACTTGCTACGGGCTGGAAGGTCCTGTGATCGAATCCTATTGGTGGCGAGATTTTTCGCAACCGTCTAGACCGGCCCTGGAGCCCACCCAACCTCCTGTACAATGGGTACCGTGTCTTGCCCGAGGGTACAGCGACCGGGATGTGGCGTTGACCACCCACACCTATCGAGCGCCGAGATTAAAGAAAGAGTTTATACCCCCACGCCCCTTCTGGGCCTTCATGGCCTAACCAAGGTTTAACTTTATATATACACGTGTGTGTGTGTGTGTGTGTGTGTGTGTTTGTGAATATTGAAATGTTACAGGCTGTCATTACATGTATGTTTTTGTTGCCGGAATGGGCCAGTATTCAGGCCTCAACGGTAGTAAGTATGTGTATTGAGTCCTTGTGCACACAGCTCTGCATTTCTCAAAACGTATCCCCGTCGTTAAGCGACGCATATCTGTAATGGTACACGGCAAGGGAAACATAAGTGCAACGGGAATAAACCTACCCAAGGCCACTTCAACCGCCACTAATTCCAACGGACAGACAAGCGACTGATCTCAGAGTTGTGGCGCATTAAGACATTATTGGCTTAGCCACATGCATAATTCTTACGCCAGCTTGTAGCAAATGACAAGTCTGAGGCGATTCTTCTTCAGCAGAGACTTAAACATGTAACATCTCTTTATTACATTATATTCTCAAATAAAACCTGACGGCTATACCTACTGTTCGATTTAAATAAAGCAGCTTCTGAGAAGGCGAGGTCTCCCGGCTTACGAAATGTCACGCACTTAGCCGGTCAGACAGGTGACGGACTCTAAATGTTGTATGTTAAGAAAGGTCAATAGTTTTTGTTTTTCATTGGTAAACAGTGTTAACAAAGAATATGGATACAGTCAATGTAAATGTCACTTCCCACTTCGTCTGTGGTATACGTACTGTCTTCATCTACTCTGAAGCAGCAGAATCCTCTGGCAATCCGGTACATTTTTTATCAACCTGCGTGGAGACACTATAAAGAAGACGCTTATCGCTTGTACCTTAACCTTTTGGCGCCGGAATTATTTTTTTTAATTTTAGCACACCCTGTATATAAAATGTGAATAATACAGGAACCAAATACGTTAGAATTATTAAAAAAACTGCATTTTGAAGAGAAAAAAACAGAGAGTGTATACCATGTTTAAAGTATTCAGTAGCTATATTTGTTGAATAAATATATAAAATACAACTTTGGAGGTTAGCGGTGCGGTACGTCAACCATAGTTGACGTTAGGCGTCTAAAGGTTAATTTCAGGGTCTGTAGGAGTCAAAGCCCCTTGGTTCCTCCCGCAATATCTGACCCTGTGATATTTTCGGCTGAGACGCAGAGCTGTACACTGAGGTCCATCTGCAGGGTTCTAGGTGCACCTAGCCAGTCGCACTAAAACTTTGCTCCCACCTGCTGGACTGCAACGCGGTGTCCTTAACCACCATACCAAAACATGAATCTTCACTGTCATAAACCATCTCAGATAACAGATACCAGAAATCGTTAGTGAGACTTCCCGCTAAACCTCCAGAAAATATAAACGCGCATAAAATAATAATAATTTCTGGTCCCCTAGCTTTATAACTTTATGATGGTTTGTCCTCTACCGAATATCGTGTTTCAAATTAAATATTAACCCTCCTAAGAGTAACAAATATGTACATACATATAACATTATTCTAAGTGTATTCATGTGCGCACTCTAAAAGTGTAGACTTAGTTCTCCGCTACGTATAGACCAGCTTCTTTTATTACCGATTTATGCGTCTGCCTACAGCACAGTATGTTCGCCCAGTATATTAATGTAATCAGCATCTATCAGAAGCTGTTATGTTCAAGTCAAATGCAGTAACTCCTGCTTTCCTTTGACCTTCCACATGGTACGCATACTCTACAGCAAAACTGAAGAGCAACTGCTATATAACATCTCCTTGTTCCAGACTATTGAGAACAGGAAAATTATCATACAAATATTGGTCTATCCGTACATTACTGTAGGTTTCGTTTGAACACATTTTTTTACGATCACCAGTTTTGTAGGATTACCGAGCTCATTGAGAATATTGTAAGAAACCCCCTCGTAATTTAGTCGTAAGCCTCCCTAAGGTCTCTATCTTATTACTGCCATATTGTATTGGTGTTTATGTCAAGCATGTGACGAAGGTAGAGTATATTTCTTTTCCCTATACAAAACAGTCAAGTCTTTGGGGTTCCGGTCGATTACTTGAAGCTTTTTGAAGCGTGGTGACGAAACGTCCAAAAGTGCAGGGACGTAAAATGTGGAGAGTGAAGTTTAGTGAAGTGAAGTAAAGTGAAGTGCGGTGAAGTGATAATCTTGGGTGAGATGTGTGTATTATCACTGCTCTATATTTATGTAGCTGTATGTAAGTTCTGTGCAGTATGTTGTGTCATTATTATTTGCTTCTATTTGTTATTTACTAATTACTCGACATATATTTTGTTTTTTAATATTCTTTTTATGTTTGTTTTCTTGTGTTGTGTGTTTGTTTTCTCTATTGCGTATTCTGTGTTTCTGTGTTGTTCTATGTATTGTTTCTCCGTCTGTATACAGCTGTCTCTTTCCTATTTCCGTACAAGTTCACCGACCGCTGCCACCGGGTGGGAACACAATTGCAATAAATAAATATATGTGACGCTATGACAAGTGGGTCCCTGTCACCACGGCATGGCGCGTCCTCAGGTTGAGGATGGAGGAACGGCCTTCAGTATAGAGGGTAGCTGCGAATATATTGAATAAGCATTCGCGGACAGCCGACAAGGGGTGGTCTTCCAGCTTGGAGTTTCGGTGAGGTGCTAACAACTCCTTGCCGTAAAAACGTACCTTGTTACGAAATGTACGCCCAGACACTTGTGAATGGGGCAATGAACCTTCGGTTTCCATAAAATGCGGGGAATTTCTTGACTAGCTGAAAATCTGTTAGCTTCTCGAGAAGAAATCTGCTCCATGGAGTAAGTAAGTAAGTAAGTGAGTAAGTAAGTAAGTAAGTACGGTACCTCTCTACCAAACTACACAGCACCGCAACCCTGAAAACAGAATTTAATATTAAGTGCTAAATACATTTAAAGAATCTTATGTGTATTGGACCGTGCATCATCTTGATATTTGAATAAAGGTTGACCAACTAGATGACACTTGCTTTATTATCTAGTTGGTCAACATGTTTCAGACGTATTAACGTCTGAAACATGTTGAGCAGTAGATAATAAAGTAAGTGTCATCTAGTTGGTCAACCTTTTTTCAAACATTTAAAGAAATTCAGAGAAAACCTAACGAAGACTCATTTTAACCAGAACTATTTACTGAATCGTTTCGTACCATCCAGTCTGGGTTAAAAGAAACCAGCAGGTAAATGAAGTACAGGAAGATAATCGCTCTTTATTTTTGCTAGGACACAATATACAAACGAACTCCGCAGCTGGAAATACGGGTTTTTAAATGTGACTCGTGGTAACTGAAGTGCCCGCTCGTCTCGCGGAGTAATATCGCAACGTCGCAGACTGTTGCAGTCCGGTCCGTAGGCGGATCCACAACAACCCCGAAGACAAACACGCAGGCTTGCTGTTACTGCAATGCAGAAATCTCGTTACGTCATTGTGTACTCTGCCCGTCTTAGCCACACGACTCATTAACAGCTCCTCTCTTGCACAACCGTGTCACGCGCGAGAAATGCAGACGTAGTGTCGAGGTGAAAGGCCGTCAGTACTGTGCCTGCCACTGATGGCTGTCTAAATCCTAGTCATCCTGTTGCACCGTCTAGAAGCCTGAAGTTCGTCCAAGTAACAATTGAAACTTCAGTTACCTTGATTTAAACTAACAAATGCATACAGTTATATCAGATTTACAATAATATTACAATTTCCGCTAACCACTACCTGTTTCGAGCCTTCTTGGTCCATCAACAGGGAGTACAATAATGGTATGTATTAAATGCTTTGTACAGGATGAGCATAAAGTCTTTCCCTGATCACAAACGTTTATTACAAGAAAACTACTGTACGTGGAATACAAACATATATTTTTTTAATATTTAACTCAAGAAGTTTTTTTACAACACATTAGTACACTTCAACATGTGCTCCTTTTTGTTGTACGGAGAACGTCTAATCGATAATCAGTTACTCTGCACATCAACAGTCTCATCACTCACACTGGGCCTGCCACTTCTGTTGAGCTCACCAACACCGCCAGTCTGTACAAACTTTGAATACCACGCTTTGATGCTTTTAACATCTGGCGGAGGTTGTCCTTACTCATTTCTGAATTTCCGCTGCACTGTGACCGGTGATTTTGTTTCGTGATACCAAAAAACACACTGAGCTTTCTCCTTCATTGACGCAATTTTGACAATAGCAGGTTATGCATCTGTAACATAACGATAAACACATGGCATAATATTTTAGAAACTAACTTAAGTAATGGTAAAAAAATATGTTTCTATTCCAAGTAGTTTTCTTGTAATACATGTTTGTAATCAGGGAAAGACCTTATGCTCACCCTGTATATTGGTCTCGTAATGTGGAAGACGTACTGGAAAATCTTCAGTATAGAATATGTACAGCAGTACAGCTAGATGAAGCAGCATACTGATATGTTGGGAGGTGCTGAAGGCCAATACGGCCAGAAACATGTAGCAGTTAGTGGTCTTTTTAATATTATACAATTGTGTGCTTTTATTTTGTTGAGTTACAGCAATTGCATTTCCAGTGGGCGGAATGGAAAATGTAAAATCTGGAATTTCATTTCCTGCATCACAAATTAAGCACTGCCACTGCTCAGGCGGTAGTCGCCGGCCTCTCACCGCGTAGGCTCAGGTTCGATCCATGTGGGATTTGTACTGGACACAGCAGTACTGGGGCAGATTTTCCTCAAGGTACTGCAGTTCTCCCATGTCACTATCGTTCCACCAATGGTGCATACCCATTCTTTCACGTATCACCAACACTACATGACTGCAGTAAGTGAAAGAGTTGTTAAATAACAACCACTCGCAGAGAACACACTGCACCCCCGTTATAAAGATTAGTTTCTTGATGTTGTTTGGGGAAATAATCGCCGTTTAATCACACACGAGTAAATGTGGTAAGCAGATTTATTCGGGCACTTTTCCTGCGCAAGCAAGTGGTACTTATAGTGACAGGAAACTTCCCACACCACTGACATGCCTCTATGACGCTCCGAATAACCTTCGAGAAAGACATTTTCTTCGCATTCGATGTGTGCGTCACTACACAGGGCCGACGATGACGAATTACACCGCCGGTCCTTCATGTAACCGAGCAATTAATCAGTCGCTTTTGGTAGTTGTAATACCTTACCACAATAAAGGAAAATTAACGGCAATTTGCGATAAGATACGGTTACCTTGTAGGTTCGTGGTTTGACATCGACGTTTTTTGGGAGCCTACATCTCCATCTTCATGATTGACATCGATATTTCACAGGGGCCTGCCACCTCCCTCTTTACAATTTACGGAATTACTTATAATAGGGTGGGCCCAGTAGCTCAGTCGTTGTAGCGACTGACTAGTTGTTGGACGGTCCGGGATCGAATCCCGGTGGAGACGAGATTTTCCGCCTGTGCAGACCGTCCCTGGGGCCCACCCAGCCTCATGTACAATAGGTACCGGGTCTTTACCGCGAGTAAAGTGCGGCCAAGGCGTGCTGCTGACCACTCACCCCCTTTTAGTGCCGCGGTCATGGAAGTGTAGAGCTATACCTCTACCCACCCTCTGGGTCACACCGGGCCTGTAACGGGATCACTTTACTTTTACCTTTTACGTATAATTAGGCCGGTCCCAGAGACCGCGCGGTCTAAGGCGTAGGTCCGCGGCCCCTCGCCTGCTGAGATTGTGGGTTCGAATCCCAGCGAGGGCATGGATGTTTGTCTGTTGTGAGTGTTGTGTGTTGTCAGGTAGAGGTCTCTGCGAGGAACTGATCACTCTCCAGAAGAGTCCTACCGACTGTGGTACGTCGTTGTGTGTGATCTAGAAACCTCGTGAAAGAAAAGGTCTTGGCCCACTGGGGGCTGTGGCGCCAAAAACGAAACAAAATAAGACCAACGTATAATTAGACGTCTATCTGGAAGTTCGTTTAAAGAACCGTGAAGATGGAGACAGCACGCTTCTCCGAAATGCGTCACACTACAAACATATGCGGTGTAGAAACTGAGAAGGATATTTGTAGAATATTTGTCCACCTGAAAAATCCTAAAAAAAAAATTCTGTTAATGTTATATTTTGAAGTCAGAAACCTTAGTTGAAGAATAAGAGACCAACTTGATGTCACTATTTATTAAGTTTTATTTCACTTCTTCTATGCTCAACATGTTTCGGACATTAATACATCCATCATCAGGAGCTTGCGACTTTTCTATTGTATTACCACAATGGTCGTGTGTTCTGTAAAGATGGAGGTTGTTAGCATTAGTGTAACTTATAGTATATAGAGGCAAATGCTTGGTGTGATGTGTTTAGTCGCTGTGTTGCAGTTGGTACGCTTGTTTCTGTTGGTGATGTCTGTTCTGGTATTTTCTGCTTATAGATTACCACAAACTCACAACACCAGAGTGCATTAGCAAAGCATCGCCAATCAACCAATAAAAACACACTGCACACATGAGATCACATAATCTATAAGTAAAAAATACCAGAACAGACAACACCAACTGCAACAAAGCAACTAAACACATCACACCAAGCATTCGCCTCTATATACTATAAGTTACACTAATGCTAAAAACCTCCATCTTTACAGAACACACGACCATTGTGGTGATACAACAGAAAAGTCGCAAGCTCCTGATGATGGATGTATTAATGGCCGAAGCATGCTGAGCATAGAAGTGAAATAAAACTTAATAACTATTGACATCAAGTTGGTCTCTTATTCTTCAACTAGCACAATGACGCACGGTCCGATAGACATAAGATTTCAGAAGCCTTAATTATCAGGTCCAATGTGTTTCAACTGCAGAACACACGGAAATGTATATACATATACCGGTATATACATACATACATACTCGTACACACATACATACATACATAACAGGAGACGGTTTATGATTGGCTATGAATATGGCGTCATTCCAACGCCTGTACAAAGGATAAATGTAATCGTTATGAAGCCTACTTACTCAGTGAACTGCATTTTGTTTAAAAAAAAGTGCCATCGGAAGGAAAAAGACGTAGCTTAATTCGCCGTTTTAACATGACACAAATCAGACTTAGGACTAAACGGACGGAGTGAGGAAAGGAATAATAGAAACTGAGATCGGAATGTAGGAATGGAATAGTTCCCTGTTGAACTTCTAAAGGTCTTCTCCACGTGTAGAGAAAATTAATTAACGAGGAAGGTTATAGTTTATTAGATCACCAAGCAAATTTCGCCATGTAATCAAAGGAAGTTGCGAAGAATTAGAAATCTCACTTCGACATCAACACAAGATATTCATACAGAAATTTGAAGTAGAAAGCACTTGGGATACCGAGAAGTTCCAGACCTTTTATGAGGCCTTCGCCAGAAAAGTTATAAAATTGTGCGTAGAAGTCCCGCCATGTTAGTATGAAAGTCTGTCAGTATGTCACAACTCGCGAACCTTTAAACAGATACTAACTGTATTTAAAATGATAAAGTTTCCAGCTTGTACTAGGGACGTACCGAGCAAATTTCCTGAAGTGACAAATCATCCAACTTTTGTCAGGAAGGTACCGAACAAGTATTTCTAGGTTATAAATATTCAAAAATTGTGCTAGGGAGGCACCAAGCAAGTTGTACGAGGTTATAAATTTTCCAGCATGCGTTATGGAGTTAAGGAGCAAGTTTCCTGAAAGGATAAATCTTGTGACTAGTCGTAGAAAGGTACCAAGAAAGTTGCCTGAAGTGATGAAATTTTCAAGTTGGGCTGAGGAGCTACCGTTCAATTACCAGCCTTGACGCTTTCAATCCTGACTGAGTTTTCCCATGCTTTTCCTCAGTCAATCTAAAAAAAAATCCTGGATAGTACATCGGTTAGTCAACGATCGTTTCCTTTCAAATGCTCTCGAATTCCTCATTCACTGTTCTTCCCAGCATTACATTATGAAAGTTCGACACACTGACTGCGTCATTAACCCTTATCCTGCTAACGTGGAGAATATGGTGAGCTTCTAATAATGCCAGCAAATGGCAGATGGGATTTAACTCGGTGTTTAAAGGGTTAAATTATTATTAAAAATAATGGTAAGATGGTCCTTAAAGTGAATCCATTGTCTTTTGTAAACAGTATTTCTTACGATCCTGGGATGAAAGAAAAGTTTTGTATACTTTTACACGCCATTTAGTTCATTTACGTTTCATTGCGTAACTTGGGCTTGCCATGTATAAATATGACGTCATCAGTACATGAAGTATCGTGTTGACGGTTTGCACTGTCTGTGCCCAAAGTAAACAAAGCCCGAGGCTTCCGCGTTCGTTCCTACTCCAACATCTTTCCTTCTGAATAGCAAAAGGATAAACACACATAATTGATACGCTGACTATCCTAGAATCCTGCCTCGTCAGCATCGAAACACTGCAATTTGGGCTTATTGTCTTCATCAGTGTGCCCGTCACTTCGGCTTCTAATGGGGACTTCGTCGACGAAGTTTCATGCGACTCGATATTGTATAGTTTTAACTACTGGCTTAGGGTGGGAAATCCCACTGCTTTGAGTGAATAAGCAGAAAAATTACAGGTCATTTAGTCACATCTGTTCTTAAGACGTACATTTTAATGGATTGTCGCTCTGTGCGCTTCGTAACATCCCATAGGAATCATTTAATAAGCACACCAACCAATGCACATACATTAAATTTCACATTAAAACACTTAAAATCGCTCCAACATGTTTCGATCCTAAGATCATCTTCAGGGAGCTACACTGTTCCTTGCTAAAAATCACGTCTTTAAAAACACTCACTGATTAATTTCCTTATATTAACAGGGTGCTGTGGCAGCATGTCGTATGTGCAAGAGTACGTTGCTGAGAATGCGCCTGCCTATGAGTGTGAGTCATGTGATAACATAACGTAACATAACACACGACGCACACCCATAGTCAGGCGCATTCTCAGCAACATACACTTACACAATACGACATGCTGCCACAGCACCATGTTAATATAGGGAAATTAACCAGTGAGTGTTTTTAAAAATGTGACTTTAGCAAGGAACAGTGTAGCTCCCTGAAGATGATCTTAGGATCGAAACATGTTTGAGCGATTTTAAGTGTTTTAATGTGAAATTTTATGTATGTGCACTGGTTGGTGTGCTAATTAAATGACTCTATGAAATGCACGATGCAACGATAAGGATCCCATAAGAATGACGATCTTCTTCACACCGCAGCAGAAACCTGTACGTTTCAATATCTAAAATATACTACGTGTTTCGACTTTTTTATAAGGCCTTCGTCCGGTACGACTATAAAAATTATAACCTTTTATATATAGAAACATTAATGGTAAAAAAACACTAATCTCTTAATCTTCCAAATTGCTCTTAAAACAAGCCTGAAATGGTTTGGTTGGAATGCCTGGAAACATAATGAAGCTGTGTACTGACAATTATGAAAGTATTTGTTTAGTCGTCCCTCCGCAAGCAGGCAAGTATTCTTCCGTCTCCTGTACAACGCCCATCCCGCTGGCCTTCTTAGAAGAAAAATGGAATATGTTACAGAATATTGGCCTCGTACGTCTATTGTGACAAGTGCCGGGGCTGGAAATACTGTGCCCTAAAATATAAGTAAAATGTAGTAAGAGTCTCTATAAAATATCTGCCCCTGTACCCACCAAGCAGAAGGAAACATGTGGCCTTTACACATACACAAAATGGCACATAAATACAGCATATTTCGGTGCATTTCATACATTTCCGGGCATTTTAAAGTCAGTCAGTTTCAGCCCATTTCACAATAAAATTTTAAGGCTGACATCTCGGTCCTTCTTAACTAGTAACTTTTCTGCACGTAAAAGTTAACATCTCTTTTGCTTCTGACACTTGGACCTAACGGTGGTCCATAGCAAGTGCCGAAACATACAGAACACTGTGGGCATTAAGACGTGCATATTATATTATATTATATTATATTATATTATATTATATTATATTATATTATATTATATTTCGATCAAACGACACAGACAAATATAAGCGTCTGTTTCTTGTTCAATGCAATATTCTAAGTGTTCGTGGTATCCTGATGATTAAACAACAGTGCGTGACAGTGCCTGAATCTTTACAGCATTCCCACATATCCTACCTTCTTTATTTGTAGGTGCGTGGATGAGATACGTGAAAGGAAGATTCTTGCTATGTCTGGGAGAGGAAGACGTCCACCATGTGTTATTACGGGTGTCTGAGATGGAAAGTGTGGGGTAGAACTTCTGTGTAGTAAATGGTTGATTATGAACCAGAATGTGGCCTACTCATTTAAAATTAGGTTTAATTGGTAAAATAAGGCAAGTAAGGTACATTCCTAATTTGAGTCTGAGAGGAAGTGAAATGTGTTTGGAGAGAAAAAGAAATGTTGTGATGGTACAGCAGTAGTGTGGAGTGCTAATAACGAGAAAGCTAACCGTTGTCAATACCCCTGCTCTACGTTCATGGTCAGAAATGACCGCAACTGAATAGACACATTTGATTTCACTGCGAGCTCATCAGTGGACAATGTGCAAATTTGCTCTCTGTTTGGTTTCAGTTAATTTGTGGACTTTTCCATCGTTGTCTTCTTCTTCTTCTTCTTCTTCGTCTTCTTCTTCTTCTTCTATGGCGCTTCGGCCAGTTCTGGGGCCACGCTTTCGTCGTTGCCGCGGGCGTCGAGAGAGTGGCATTCTTCTGACGCGAGAACGTCCGCGTCAAGCCTATTCCACAACCTGGAGTGCCAGGATATCTGCTCATAACCTGCCCGGTACGGGTGGCCCTATATCTGCCCATAACCTGCCCAGTACGGGTGGCCCTATATCTGCCCATAACCTGCCCAGTACGGGTGGCCCTATATCTGCCCATAACCTGCCCGGTACGGGTGGCCCTACTAGCAACTACACTGCCGCCGGGACCGTAGTCTAGAATTCCACATTCAACAGAAACTTTCAGAGTTGATGTTTTCCTCCTCTGGTGAAGGTTCAAAATTTCACTTGCTGGGGGATATGGCCAAGAGAAATGGATATTACGAACCGCTAGACATTGAGCATTTCTGTACGGACAAACAACTTCCATAGATTTGTATCAGCTCGTGGCCGGGATAGATCAGTCGGTACAGCGGCTTGCTACGATCTAGGTGGTCCGGATATCGAATCCCAGTGGGGACAAAATTTTTCGCATCCTCAAGAACGGCCATGGGGCCCACTCAACCTACAGTACAATGGGTACAGGGTATTTCCCGGGGGCAAAGCGGTCGGGGCGTGGCGTTGACCACCCAACCGTATCTAGAGCCAAGGTTAAAGAAAAAGTAGAGTTATACCTCTACACCCCCTCTGGGTCTTCATGGTCTATTCTAGGGTGAAATTTATTAGTTCATCCTAAAAACTCAGCAAGTGCCTCCATCCCATTTCATCTGATGACGAAAACAGATACAGTTTCTAAAATTTGGTTTGTTTTTTGACACCCCAGACGATAGGCAAAACCCAGAAATTTCGTAATTAATTTATGTAGGAATGTACTGAAGTTCTGTAGTTGTAACTGAACTGACACTGCTGCAACAGGAGTGAATTACAAGTAATAACAATATATATATATATATATGTGTGTGTGTGTGTGTGTGTGTTCGTGTGTGTGGTTTGAAAAGTCTATAAATCTCTAAACGTGATGAAGACGTGTGTCTAGTTGTCCTACACTATCCCTTCTAGGCATCAAACACGTGTTCAAGTAGCGAGCGAATTCAACCATTTGAATTTTACACAAAAATATCTTACAATTTTAGTGCTACCTACGGAATAAAGAGAAAAATGCTGCAATTTCAAAGGCTAATCAACCCATCACCATTTATTTTGATACCAATACGAAATATGAAAAAAAAATTTATGTTCAAGAAAATTTCAAAATTTCATTAACATCAAAAATAGATATTACTTTTGGCAACCATTATGCTTTGCAGGGTTACATAAATATGAAATTATTCAATTGTGTGCTTATGAAGATGTCAGACAAATGCGAAGAAGGAAGAAGACAAGTGATGTATGAGGAACAAAAAAATTATCATGTTTTTCTTTACGTAATATTCTTCACTCCTTGGTTAGACGATCTATGTCATGTCAAATTGTATTTAACACGTTTCATCAGAGGATGGCACTGCACATAACACCAATACACAAGAATAATTTTAATTGCATTTAGAACCATTTCAGTGCCTTTGATTAATCCGCTCCCCATATTCTTCATGTTAGCAGAGACAGTAGTGTTTACAAATAGTCTCACAAGATCGCAGCAATAAGCAGCAGTGGAAGGTGCGCTTCCGTCCGTATGCTGCACCCAAATTTTTCGAAAATATCATAGCACATTTCAACACCTCTCTTTTGTACATAATACTGTTACAACAATCTCAACATCAAGGTGTAGAGCTAAGGTGAAACCTGATGGCACACGGTGACGCACGGTAGGGGAAGTGAAGGGGAAACATGCGAGTGGAGTGGGTAGCCAGTAGTCTTGCACTCTACCTCAGAACATGGTGTATCCAGCATTACTACTGCTGATGCGCACACCTCGGCT
>Ga0123354_10003630_pt1 | contig 21396 bp, 10 predicted proteins | sample TergutLab28metaG_2_FD_97872 | JGI IMG/M metagenome (GOLD analysis project Ga0123354, IMG submission 97872) | Labiotermes labralis P4 segment gut microbial communities from Petit-Saut dam, French Guiana - Lab288 P4 | ecosystem: Host-associated > Arthropoda: Insects > Digestive system > Gut ... | reverse complement strand
TGGGGGTAGTGTCATGCGGTTGGTTAGCCTCTACCGTTGTCAGTACCCATAATGGTTTGGACCGGTGAACATCGGGGCTTTGTTGTTGTTGTTCCCTAGGCGTTTGATCTCTTTAAGGGGAGATGTGGAATGGCCGGCACGGTCACCAGATTTAAGCCCATGTGACGTTTTCCTCGATCTCTTGAGGATTTGAAGGAAAGGATCCAACAGGAAATCGACTCCATTCCGCCTGAGCTAACCCGGAGAGATATGAAGAGCTTCCGGGAACGTCTTCAGCAATGTGTTGCCATCGACGGCTACCTTATATCTGATCTGATTTTTAAACCCCATTAAAAACTATTTTTAATGTACTTTTCAGAAATATATTCCATTTTTTTCTAGATGGCTTCTTTCATATTTTATATCTCTTCGAAAAGTGGGAGATCTTTATGCCCCATCCTGTATATGAAGATCATCCGTGCGTTAGCCTAAAAAAATCGACCTCAGCCAGAATAGTACTGGTATGGCTGGTATGGCTAATACCCGGATTAGGCATCTCACGAATGGCAGTTTCTCTAGCAATTGTAAATACCTCGCTTGGAGCACTTTCAAATGAAACCATAAATTTGTTTTATTATTATTGATTATATCGAGCACGTGTCTGACAGTGACACTCTATGACTTTATTAAGCATGCAATCCCTTCGAATCTTCGTCAAATCACCGGCCATGCGGATAGATATTTTTAATCAATTGATGGGATATCTTTTTCAAAAAGACCATGATGACTATTTTTCAGAAACCTTAAACCCTCCCCAAATATGACAATCTGCGCATCTTTCTTTTGCGACACACAATTTGTAAAACAGAACTAGTATTGTTACATCACCCATAAACCTGGTTTGTGTAGAGATGGATCTAAATGTTGAACCGCTTTTGTAGGCTGGGGTCCCCGTAGAACAGCCTTAGGCAGAATACGCCCCTATAATAAAAATGAAATCCCCCCCCCCCGGAAAAATTAATATATTATTAACAAGGTCGGCCGTGTATATAAAGTAATAATGAGGCGCCTTCGTGTAACCATTCATGCAGTGGAAAAGCATGAAGAATTATATTTACTGAGGGTGTGTTTGTGGCCTTGTTTACCAATCATGCAAAGCGCATGCGCCTTGTTATCCCGTCGTCTGTGGCCTGTCCGGCTGTCACACATTTTCACGCATTATCTAAAAAACATCACGATTTTATGAATATGTTATTGAACACAAAATGTATTTTGATTTTCTCTACAACTTTTGTCTGAAACATTTCTCATTCTAAGAGGAATTGAGCGAGATATGGTCTGCATGTAATGTACCCTTTATTTTGGCCAGACTGTAATGGAACTTAAATTTTCCTTACAGATTATCGAAAAATATTCCAAAATCAAATTTCTTGGAAATCCGTCCAGTGGGAATCGAGTTGTTCCATGAGGACGGAGGCACAGACAGAAGGACAGACATGACGAAGCTAATTAGTCGCTTTTCGCAATTTTGCGAACTTAAGCAAAAACGTGATCTACAATTAATTGTAAGTTTATAATATGCATTATATCTACATTATTGTAACTGCATTTATTGACTACACTGATGGATAAATAAAGAACAAAAACCATTAAATAAAATAGAAAATAATTTGATGAAAATTTCGTGTTCTGTGCTGCAGGTTCGACTCACAAAATTACATTTTTATTCCTACAAAAGAGTGCGAGAAAATCGAGAGTTGCCCATCCCAAAGTCTGTTCTATGCGAACCTTAACACCACAAAACAATAACCAGATTTTAGGATGATGAGTTCGGATCAGTCGTGATACTAGGAGTGATATATTGTCTCCTTATATATAGGCAGACTATGTAAATACGTATAGGGAACATACCTAACATTCGAGCTGCCACAACTTTCCTTTCAGATTTCTTGCCTCACGTCTCGTCGAAATAACCACATACGCCGCCCAGCAAAAATACAAAATAATTGTCCATTTCTTCTTTAGACAGAATACAAGACAGCAATACAAGCTCCACCTAGTTCCTGTATTCTGAAATACCAAAGTAAAAGGCACCATTTTCCTACCTTTCGAGATAGCAAATAAGATGTACTTAGTTCCTGTATTTTGAGATAAAATGAACTGCTTGCACTTTATCCGTTCCATCTCCAATCATCATCACTCAGTCATTCAAGAGGTCAGTATGAATTACAATCCTTCCAACTCAAAATCATCAGTGTGTGCCTTCAATTACAACATGGAATTGGTTCCGGAAACTTCATGTATAAATGTGCAGACCATCAGTCGTCTGTACAGATTCCTTTTAAAGTTCTCACTTATTACTTGCAATTCCACGATGCAGATTCTCGGGAAGTCAACTGCCGTTGAGCTACTCAAGAATTTCTGGACTCTTACGGAACTCCAGAGTTCAAGAGAGCGCTCATCAGCCTGTTGACGATCTCTATCATGAGCGAAATGTCTCACATGATCCACTTTAATAGTATACTCCAATATACGGACATGTGCGTTTTCCAAGTTTTCCAACCAAAACTTTGAAGCTACTTTTTATGTCCCCTGTGCATGTTGCAATCTCCTCCTCTCTAGCTTTCCTTATTTTGATCATCCTCACAATATATGGTGAAGAGTACAAATTATACAGCAGAATTGTGGTGCAGTATTTTCCATGCCGCTTTCAGTTACCTGTGTCTTTAGTCTAAACATCCTTCCTAGCACTCTGTTCACATTCACCAACAATCTTCGTTCTTCCCTTAATGTGAGTGTCCCGGTACAAATTCACATAAAGCTACAGAACAAATATACTCGCCGCTGTGTACATTTTAGTCTTTCTGTTTCTACATAGCACAGGAGACAGACAATAGATCTTAAACTGACGGTATCCACCATTCCCCGCTTTTAATAAACTTTTCATTGCTTCATGTAAATAATTGTGGTTTGGTGCTCTATTTTCCAACTTGTTACAGTTCGCCAAACTTTCAAAAGACCTATTGCCTGTCTCCCCCTCGTTGTGAATTAGCGATTAAGGTGCAGCCTTAAGGGCTAATTAAAGTTTACCTCATTTCTTGTTAGTAAGTATAGCGACTCGCTACAGGCTGGAAGATCCAGGGTTCGAATCCCAGTGGGGGCGAGGTTTTCCGAACCCGTCCTAACCGGCTCTGGGGCCCACCCAGCCTCCTATACAATGGGTATTGGGATTTTGCTGGCGGTAAAGCGACAGGGGCGTGACGTTTACAACCCACCCGCATCTAAAGCCGAGATTAAAGAAAGAGTAGAGCTATACCTCTTCCCCCCCCCCTGGACCTTCGCGGCCTGTTTTAGGCAAACTTCACTTTACGTTTCTTGTAGGGTGAAACATGGTCAATACTAGCTAGAAATATCTCAACATTTTCTTCAGACAACATTTTGTGAACATCTTCCATTCACTATGATTTTCGGCCACTTTACAAAACCACTGACCAGAAAAGTGAAGGGAAGCTCCATGTTGGTAGCGATGAATCAGGCAATAGTTGTTGTCACAACTTGAAATACCGACACATCCGACCTCTGAACCCAAACACATGGACGGCAAACGCTTTTGTTCTTTCCTTAGTAAAAATTGTCTCTGCTGAGGAACCCGTGTCATGTGTATGCATTTACATCGTGCGCTGTGCGTGAAGACTGCGTGTTAATGGATACGAACTGACTAACATGAGCATACTGAAATACTTTACTAAGAGACTCGAACAAGCTATCGCAGTGTTCTAGAATTCCATGCTCAGAACAATTTTGTTAAAATGTCCAACAACAACAATAACTATAACAATAATAATGAAATTAACGTAACGGATTACGGAATCAACAATTGAAAACTGCCAGAACCATCCATAACATTAACCGGACATCATAATCCGTGAAAGGGAGAAAAAGGCTCACATTTGTTAATAGACAATGCCATTGCAGGAGATAGATATATGATCACGAAGGAAAGCCGCAAGGATTTTAAAATACACAGAACTTAACAATAGAAATACATCGCACGTAGGTCGTAAAAACAAAATTGATACCAGTAATAACAGAGGCAAGTCTAAACATATCAAAATCTTTCATAAAATACCTGAGCGACATACTTGGGAAGCATGACATCAAGGAACTAAGGAAATCGGCATACTGGTCAATGCAAACATACTTCGGCAAGCAGTAATGTAAAAGTACAAAATTCTTATCATGGAAAATAGGATTACACGTACTGTAAACTGAAATTGCAGAAGAGCTACAACACTATATAGCTTAGAAACATAAATTTGTTGTATGTAATTGTAAATACCCTGCATTACGGTGACAATAATAATGTGGTATATTATTATTATTATTATTGTTAGTATTATTACGAAAATTATGCATTACACTACTACTACTACTATTACTACTACTACTATGACTAGTACTATTTCTACTTCTTTAAAGCCGTGCCTGAAGCAGTAGTGGCCTCAACTGGATTATTTAATTCTTGCTCCATATGTCTGGTTGCAGTGGCAGGGGACAGCAGGCGACTGATGTGACCCCTGGGTCCTGCAACCTAGCAGTACTCGGGCTATACATTTCAATCTGGACTGTCAGACAACGGGGGGAGGTGCGCTCCGGTCCTCCGAGACACCGAAAAATACCCGAAAAGGGGAAAAATGTAGGCAAGGAACTAGATATTATAGAGGCTTTTTTATGTTTAGTTCGCACAGTCTAATACAGCAGCTATACCAAAAATACTTCAGCTCACAATCATCGACACCTCCTTCTACAACACTGGTTTTTGTTGAGCATTTCAATTCGTTTAATTTCATTAACAATAAGATCATTATCACAATCATCATTATCTAAAATCACAGTATTGATCTGACATCTACAACAGAATTAAGCAGCTAACAGGTTAAAGTACAGCTCCAGTAACAGAAAACGTCTTACACCCTGCCTTATAATATGGCACGCTTGTAAAGGAAAATCTCGTTCAATAAAACTCATTAAGTCGCCTTCTGTGGCATATCAAACTCAAGCACGAGGATAAGGATCTAAGGTCTCCCCGTTCAACAGGCATAACTTTCCAGCTACTCACGGCGTGATGTAGACTAAAATTACGACAAAGAAGTCCGCACTGAATTTTATCACTTACAAGCACTGCGCAGGAGAACCAAACAAGTCTTACTGAAATATGCTGAAAGAGAAATTCAGTTACATTTTTATAAGCCTTTGTTTATGTGAGTGTTTCTGGGGTTCTTATGAAGAAAGAAGACAGTCACGTACAGATTACAAGTATACAGTTTCTAAGAGGAAACAAGAGATGCATCTCGCATGATCACAGAAAAAAAAACTAATATTTAATCATCGGAGTTAAATCTACACACATTTTCAGTTTATGTAAAATTAAAGATAATGAAGACAAATGGAGAGAACAATGAAATGAATGAAGGAAGGCAGGTAACAGAATGTTGCTTTCCAGTTCCATCCTACGCGAAGAAGAGACCCATGCAGACCACATGAAAGATGGACATGAGGGGAAAAAACTCTGACAAAAATAAAAACAAGAAGACACTCTAGCGAAGTCGGTTTTCGGTTTGTTTTGCTATTTAAATACATCACTTGTCTCACGGAGGTGTTTTGATATCAGTCCCTTTTTTTAGATAGCCACTGCCATAATTTCCACTTTTCGCTCTTTTGGTGTATTATCAATAAAAAATTACAAAAATACACTCACTACCTTCGCAGAGTAAGTTTACTTCTCCGCCCGCCAGTAATACCAGAAGACACAGACAGCTTTTCATATAGGGGAGTTCCACTATAATTAGGCAACACAATCGAATTTGTGTTTATACATGACAAACTTTACATGTACATGCACGTTCGCTCCTCAACGCGCGTAGGGCGTGACGCCCGTAACTATCTATATTTGTTTTATGGGAGCAACACATATTTAGAAAAAAGTTTTCGAATTATATCTCCAACACACTGAAACGTAATCCGCGCGTACCTCTCCATACTTTTGTCTAATCGAAGTATATTGTGGGCAAAACTTTTAGAATATATAAAATTTTAATAATTCTTAGTAAATCCCCAGGACCACTTCTTGCTGTTTTCAAAATAATTAAAGAAAGCGGAGGAAGTGCACCACAGGTTTTTTCAACTACACTGCACGTGTCTTTACTTGTTTAAGCTTTGTGTAGCTGACTACAGTTTTCGTTTTCCCACTGTGTAACTTTTATTGATTGCTTTGCTCGGTACTCCAGTACCTTCATTCTTACGTACTCGTACTTGAGATTTTCGTGTTTATGTTATCTGTTCTCTTTTATAATTAAAATAAAATTTTGAATAAAAAATGTATTATCTTGCACTTCTAGTATTTCGTGACCACAAGAAAGCAGTAACCAGCCGTATGCCTACATATCCCCAATATTTACTTCATACGACGCTCCTCCTATTCAAACTGCATCATAATTATAGCTCTCAATAATAAGTGCAGCTGACAGACTTGCTTGAGTGTTGTTCAGGCTATATTCCTAGCTCCTGCTCTATCCACCGTGTAGTGGTAGCTACATACACGTTTTAACAGTACTTACAACGATCTGTAGAACCATTTTTTCACGATGCTTTTCACAGCCTGTTTTCATCTGTCCTACAGGCAAGCCAAGGTTCTAGTCAGATGTGTTATTGAATAGCTTTTATACCTTTCTTAGTCCAGTATACATTTTTCATCTTCTTATAAGTTACATTAATAATTGGAGCAGGGTTAACGTAGTCGGTACAATGAATGAACAACCAAGAAATCTTTGTTCGATTTCCGACAGGAGCAAGAAATGTTTCTCTCCTTGCCGCCTTACGCATCATAGTTTGAAGTGCTCAGATCGGCTGTTGCTCACAGATCATCCTTTGGGGCTTCCATACAGGCCTTTTATCTGAAGCGTGCAGACCGGCTCTGTAGCTCACGCATCATCTTTTGAAGCGTCCAGACCGGCTGTTACTCACACATCAACCTATTCAATGGATAGTGGACGCTCTTCATTCTAGCTAGAAGAAGCCGATGAGTGAAGTGAACTAATCACATCCATCTAGTGTCAAGTTCAGTAACGAAAAAAGCTGAAACTCCATTAAACCGTATTCCTTCTTCATGACGTACACAGAGACAATTTTATTTTTATTTCTCATTATATCAATAATTAATATTTTCTCTCAGCCTACGATTTGGATATTAACCTCTGGATGGTAATGAAGTAAACGTACCAAAGATCTCTTTGTATTTCTATAGTAAAACCAATCAGATACACCAATGTCTCAAATTTATTTCATTTTGGAATAACTCTACATGTTTCGGACGGTCTTTCCGTCCATCATCAGGAGTTCACGGCTGTACATACAGCAACATGCATTTGTCAAACAGATACTGCTACTGCTTGCTAGCAACAGACAGCAGTATCTGTTTCACATATGCCTGGTGCAGTATGTACATGTACATCCGTGAACTCCTGATGATGGACGGAAGACCGTCCGAAACATGTAGAGTTATTCCAAAATGAAATAAATTTGAGACATCTGTGCATCTGGTTGGTTTTATTATAGAAATATATTACGATGCAAGGCTCTATGAACGTCAAATTTGCCACTTCGTAATAATAAAGAAGTGACAGCTGAGATCTTATTTTAACAAGGGTAGTTACAGTGGTGGTGATTGTGGTGTGTGTGATGGGTGTAGTTGTGTTGGCTGTACTGCAGTATTTTGGTTAAGACTGTCTCTTTTGATACTTTCTGCTGGCTCAGAGCGAACAGGTTGATCTGTGCATGCTACATACTCTGTTGTTACTGCACACTAACAATTGAAATCTACAGCAGATTATATAATTCGTTGCGACTTCTACGTGTGGTAAATGTTATGTTTGTTATGATGGCATTTTATAGGAATTTCGTATTCAGAATACTTGGTGGAGAAACTGAGTACATTTACATGTTATGAAAGTATGATTAATCTACACTCAGCACGTACTGAGCCATTTGCACTTCTGCAGCTCGCAGTTTCGGAGATAAAATTAAATGTCACAATTCAAACTGTTTTACTCTTATGCAGACGACTAGCCTTCGTCAGTTAACAAGTAACAATTTGTACTTCACACAGATTGTACTTGGTACGCCTATAAAGCTCTTTTATAAAATGGAAAGTGCTCCTTCATGAAAATGAATTTTTGTCCATTGAAATGAAATCCTACACGGAACGTGCGTGCCACTGGAATTTAATCGCAATTCCAGTCCAAGAGGGTAGAAGCAAAGAAGGGGTCCAGTGAGCGGTCAGCTCCATGGACTGCAAGAACAGGCATCAGATTCCCAACACGTCTCCGGAGAATCGGCTACAGACTGTCTCGTAACTTACGTCTCATCTCTATAAAAACTCGTACGTTTTGAACATTATATTTAACACAAGTATGCCGGTACGCTATATAAGCGATACGTAGTTCATATGCAGTGCAAGTTCCATTTGCGTTTCACCGCTGTTCAAACTTCATGTATTTAAGCAATAAGATCAATGGTTCAAACACGCTTCGTGTCATGGATCTGTATTCCCTTTTTCTGCGATGTGTCCCTAGTGTGTAGGCACGAGCCTACTGACGGACCGGACTCTCTTTCAAAGAACCGTCTATCTAAAGTGGTGCTATATTATAATAATTATATTATAATATTACAATATTATTTTTTAGGAAATCTATAATTAGAACGGAGGACTAAACATTATAGGGCGGTAAGACCTACATTTGATTTCCCATAACGCCACAACATACGATATACACACACATATAAATGAACTCGTCGTAAATCAAAATATAATAACGCAGTCGTACACAAATATCAATTTATAACGCACAAATACTGAATAATCTTAGAAATCTTACTTTATTTGGTCCCGCTGACACTGAATCTTGTAGTAACAACAAAGGCTAAAATCTTCGATTTTCTGGGCTATTACGCAACGGTGGAAGGTAGTCGAGTTCCAACGTTTCGGTAACTCCTACTGGTCCCATCTGCATAGAAGATGGGACCATCTACTTTTCAAAGCTGCGTAATAGTCCAGAAAACCGGAAGTTTCATTAACCTGTGGAAGCCTGAAATCACGCACAATAAAAGACTAGTTGCTGAATTTTCTATCACTACGATTTTAGCGATTCACACTTTCGGGTTTATTTGTAAAAAAATTCTTCCATTTTAGAATTGCTTGTAACAGTTTCTTTCCTGAACAAAAATTATTTCCAAGAAAGGGCGTTACATTCACATTAACTTGCACAGGAAATGAGTGACGCGGTTTCTAGCGTAAATATCCCTCAAAAAGGACTCTTCTACTCTTTGGAAGTGCGCCAAAGCCAGTTTTCATTATAATAGCCCTCAGATGCAAAATATTAAATCACTGGAATTAACATTTATTAATATGATTTTGGAAGGAAAATATCTCTGCTTTGTATGTGAATAAAAACACTGCACATTTTCCTTCTAACAATCCTGAACAGGCAAAACAGTTTCCATGAAAGTCTGCAGGTAAATATACGGAATTCGCTAACTCCTACTCCAAAACACTTTTGGGTTTTCGAGTTCCTTCGGAATTAGAAAAATCAGAGCTTTCAGGTGTACATATTAAGTGTGATGTTCCACTTTCAGCTTTTGAACGGTTTCAGAGTGCACGATATGAATGTTTTGTCATTACAGACCAGCTAGAACTCATGGTTAGAATTTTTTTCATGTCAGTAATGATAAAAACAAGAAGGTACAAATAAGATCTGGAAGCAACATATCACTTAACGTGGTGCCTGAAGTTATATGTGACAGAGGAGAGCAGACTGTTTGGAGGCAACTTCTGTGGACTGTGAAAAACAGTATGAAGCCTCTCAGAAAATTTCACGTAGCTTTCATTTGGCGGCACTAATTAACGGATCACTGAATGCTGGAAAAAAAAATCTAATACTCAATCGGAATACAAGGGCACATATAAATTAAAAATAATAATGTTATATTTGCAAGCTGACAAGTGCCAATACCCAAACTAAGCGAAACTTCGAGGTGCTATTCGAAAAACTGAACAAGTAGGAAATGAGAATCTGTATTTATGTAACAAGTTATTGCATACACAAGGTTATGCTGATGTAGGCTGTGATCATTCTGTCTCTATAACATCTTCAAAAAGTTAAGCACGACAACATAATAAAATAAGCTTCAAAAGAGTCGATGTTTTAGCAATATGCTCTTAAGCTGTCCATGGTATCCACCAGATGGTAATAGTATGTTGTTAAGCGTTAGTGTCTGAATTTGTGTTATGCAAAAAGAATAAAGGCCTATATTAAGAATACAAAATTTGTGGGACTGGATAGCTCCACAATATGAAATTTGGGGTATTTCAATTCTTGTATTATATTTCCGGATTTATACATTTCGAAGGTTATGCCACTTTCAGGCGCTCTTGGCCTGAGGTGAACAAGTCACGATATAAAGAGCCCGCCATATTCTGTTGTCTGTTAATGTGAATAATTCCTTTCCGAAACCGCCGAACATTAAAAATTACGTTTGATACTTGGTGTCATTAATACGTAATGCTGTCGAGCAGAATTATTTTTAAATGTATTTAATAAATTATAATTACCGTTTCAAATTAATCTCAGGTCGAAAGTGATCACATTCCTCAAACATCTCACGTCATATAAATTATGGTTTTATAATGGACTAATATTTTGTTTTAATTGGTTCTCTTAATCAGTAATTCCGGCTTTATACCATACATAAACTTCGTTACATTGTCAACAGTATATGTGTATCTCCTAACAAAATAAATGATTGAAGCTAAATAGTAGATAATTCATTCAGAAAGTCTTTGTAATCAGATATGCAGTAGGAATGCACATTAAATACCTTCCTCAGAGTAAATTTCAAGAAGTCTTTGAGTCCCCGGCTTTTTGAAAATGCAGACCATATTCCTGTAATTTTTATGACATATACCAGAAAAAATTTCAGTATTTACGGACATAATTTACGAAGATGATTAGTATAATAAAGCGGTATAAGACAATAATAATTTTGTTTTTCATAAAAACTACTTTTGAATGAGATGGCAGAGAGCCCCCCGACGGCCGCCGGGTGCCCCGTGGCTATAAGACAACAATGACACACACGCTCGCTCAAGCACAAAATTCCGTACTATTTGATTAAAAATAATTTGTGTTTTCCCCGCAAAATAACAATGTTACAACTGAGCAAAGTGTTTTCCCCAAACATGGTTTTCCCCCTTGTTAGGCAAAAGCTTCAGTCTGCGTTCCTCCAAGTGGGATTTTAGACTATCTCAGTAGCGGAACTAGTTCAAGGTTCCCTCGTACCATACAAACGATGCTAGTTTGAGCTTTCCCCAAGAGATTTTCTCCCCTGGACTCTGATATTCATGCAAGCAAAAACAAACCGAAGAGTTTATTTTTTTCTTTCCAAAAGGAATAATTTCCGTGTTTGCACACATTCCACACCACTGTTCGTTCTGTTTATTCCGGTTATCAAATCAAGAAGAATGAGACCGGCGAGCATGCGGTGCATATTGACGAGAGCTACATACAGCATTTTGGTGGAAAAACCTGCGGGAAAGAACCACTTGCAAGACCTAGGTGTAGATGGGGGAATGATATTAAAATGTATCATCAAGACGTAAGATGGGGGCATGAATGGTTTCATCTGGCTTACGATAGGGCGAGGTGGAAAGCTTTCGTGAATGCCGTAATAAACTTTCGGAGTTCAATAAAATGCGGAAATTTTCTTGACTAGCTGAGGACGGGTTTGCTTCTGAAGGAAGATTTTGTTCCACGGGGTTGCTGCTCGTTTCTGACATACGTACAGACGGACGGTCACTGTGAATTTGAAGTACTTTTCCCACTTTTTAAGAACCTGGCATTCCTATTCAAGATGATCTTGCTGAACCTTCACGTTTCACTTAATGAGCGGGGATAACTCAGTCCGTACAATGACTACGGGCTGAACTGCCTGGATTTATTTCCCAGTTCTCACAGGGATCAGTTTCTTCATCATCATACCCCCGCCATTTTGGAGGAGTGACCCATTTTCCTAGCTAATGGCAACCAGAAGCTGACCACTAACCACCAACTACTTGGAAACTTAGGAGTACAGCGGGTAGGCCTACCATAATTCTGAATGAACTGATGCAGGGCCACAAGAAGAGATTTATTTCTGCAAGCTGTGTCTTATATAAGAAGGCACGTTTTTATATGAAGACCGGAACACAATATGAATCACTGACCTTTCAAAGTCTGAGCTCTGGATACTTAGCTGATCACAATAAGCAGGTATTAGTATTACTAGCAACTACTAGCTCCAAAAAGCCGTCAGCCATATTGAAACCCGGCTACGTACTTGCTTACTGGTTTAATTCAATTCTGTAAAAGGGACCTCAGGAGTACTGTAACATACTCTTGAATTGTGTGTGTGTCTTAATTTCTTATGTTTAAGCCAACTTTTACTAGTAATGTAAATTAAGGAAAATCCTAGTTTGTCACCTAGTTATTCAATGTTGCATACAGTGTGTTTCATTGTGTTAAAGTGTGCTGCGAGTGATGTTCAGGTGAAGTTGTGGACCCATACTCCAGGAACACTTGGGAATTGAATATTAAATCACTAGTACTTTTAAGCCCAATGCACCTCTTGGTAATGCCGTTGAAGACCTGGGGAGACTTGGTAAAGATCGTAGCAAGCGAGATCATATTATTATGGTGGGAGGGTCAGGAAACAGCCTAGGAATTACCATTCCTCAATTGAAAAGGACATCAACTTCACTGCAGAAAGGTCAAATAACACAAAATTTCGTATTTGCAGACCTCTTCTAGAGGCACGTAAAACCTTGGATAAACAGGAAGGTGAGGATTGTGAATCTAAGGCTTGATCGGGCTCCGTTGGGTTGTGGCAAGTCCGACATTCGTTTTACTGAAACCACATCATTTCACGACCCAAGGCCTGCATCCAAATTCACGAGGCAAAAAGAAGCTTACATTTCTTACTGCTAAGAGATTAGGTGATAAAAATGTGTCAGATTCCAGCAGTATTCCTCTAATCGCCAGTGCAAGAACCTCCCCTTTTTTAGCTTAAAAGCAAAAACACAAAGATGCCTAAAATATATTGATTCTCATTACCTAGAGTTTAGAAACCAAGATGGAACTGTAAATTCATCTAATTCAGTGCAAATCTTTCATCACAATATTAGTGGACAAATAAGCAACACCGATGAATCAATAAATTGTAAACAGACAGATAAAATTAATCTGCATATATTATGTTTTGTGGGCATCAAATGGAGGAGCAGAAACTGTTGCATCTCGCATTACCAGACTATATATTAGGATCAAGTTTCTGCCGTAAAAATCTACAGAACGGGGTGTGTGCATTATTATTATTCGTAAAGACCTGTATTTCAGCCAAATTAATATTTCACATAAATGTAAAGAAAAGGGTTTGGAAATTTGTGCTGTTGAACGAGAGACTAGTCATCTAAATAAATTATATTAAGCGTATATAGTGTATACAGGAGATTTAAATCAACTCATTAAGCATCTAGATGATGCTTTGAAACATCTGTAGAAACCCAAAGCAGAATTTTAATTTGTGGAGATATAAACACAAATTACCTCATTGAAAACAACAAAAAAAACTAGCCTCATTATTAATAACATACCATCTGTCGCAAAAAGTTAATTTTGTAACAAGAATTCAAATTAACTCAAGTACTGCCATTTATAAGATATTTGTGGATATCAGTATAACAAGTTTATCTTCTATATCTCCCATAATAAATTGCCTATCAGACCACGATGCTCAAATTCTCAAAACTAAAAACATATATGCAAAAATTAACAAACATCGTTTGGAGCAGAGAATCAGATTAATAAACATGGAAACAATCTCGACTTTTCAGGCTCTACTAAAGAAAACATAATCTCTTTATATAGATAATGATCCTAACCATACATTTAACTCACTTCTATGCACGATCTTAAACATTTTCCAAGACAGTATTCCAGTTCTACACAAAAGTATGAAAGACATGTACGCCTGGATTACACAAGGAATAAAAATATCTGACAAACACAAAAGAAGTCTGTATACCGCCACTAAGAACAGCAATGATCCAAAAGAAAAGGGTTATTATATTAAATATTGTAAAATCCTAAGAATAGTTAAAAAAGAAGCTAGGAAGCAACATTATACTAGACTTAGAACAAAATGTATTTAAAGAAATAAAAACAACATGGAACGCTGTTAAGATAGATACAGGAAAAGTACAGTCATTGGAACAGGTTCCTACCTTACTTGTGAATGAAAAATTAATGGATCAACAAACGTGGCCAATGCCTTCAATAATTTCTTTGTAACAGTGACCGAAAAATTAAACATTCAGCACATAGAGAGAGGATGCTATCTCAATTCTAAGTTATTCATTTCCTGGAAATTCCCCAGCACAAAAAATAATCCCAACAACTGACGCTGAGATAAAAAATATAATACATTTCCTAAAACCAAAACAAAAAACATCACGTTATGATGAAATAACAAGTAGAATATTAAATGCTTCTGCAACTCTCATTAGCCACACATTAAGCTATATTTATGTTCACTCGCTATATACAGGTATTTTTCTTGACCGTCTTAATATTGCAGTAGTAAAACCACTATACAAGACAGCAGACAAAACTAGTATGACAAATTACAGGCCTTTCTCCTTATTAACGGTATTTTCTAAGGTACTCGAGAAAACTATGCACAGTAGATTAAGCCACCACCTGCATACTATCAACATACTGGTCACAGAACAGTACGGATCAGGAAAAGGACATCAAATGAAGACGTTGCCTTCAGACTGACAATGAATTCAAAATTATTAACCTAAAAATGCATGTTGGAGGAATTTCTTGTGATTTAGCAAAGGCTTTTGATAGCATGAATCATAAAATTGTGTTAGATAAATTACATATATGTGGAATTCGAAGAGTATCTGAAGATTGTTTCAGGCCCTATTTCACTAACAGAAGACAGAAATTTGAAGTAAAATCACCTACCTCGACTCAAAATTTTGTCTCTGACTTGAGTAAACTGAAACATGGAATTCCCCACAGAACAATTCTAGGGCCTCTACTGTTCATAATATGTATAAATGACCTTCCCCTGAGAATAAATTCTGTATCAGAACCAATATTATTTGCTGATGATATCTGTGCCAAAATTTTAAGCAGAAATTCGAAGATTTCTCTTCAGTGTCAAATATAGTTCTCTCTCGTACGATTAAATGGTTTTCGGCTAATAATTTGGTTCTAAATTTGGATAAAATGTACACAATAAAATTCATAACAAATAATTCATCATATTCTAAATTACATATTGGTTATAAGAAAAAATTTCAACATTTTACCACCTAGCATGCAGTCCTCAAGAATGACAAAGCAAAATTTAAAGCATCCTTAAGAAAATATCTACATAAACTCTCCTTTCACAATCTAGATGATTTTTTAATGTGTAAAGATTATTTATAATATTGGTTTTGTAAAGTGTGTGTACTATTTTACACTGTGAATTTGAGTATTTTATATGTATGTCTAGTTCCATATCCTACTGTCTTTATGACACACGGATGCATGGAATGTATGTATGTAGGTATGCATGTACACAGCATATCTAGTGATAACACAACGTAAGTGAAACTCTTCAGAAGTGCTGAGATTGTATTTTTCACGCCAGTGGCTCTTACTCAAGACTGGCCACACTGTGTGTGTTCAACTGCAATGTACAAGGTTTTTGATCGCCTGACCCTACACTCTCAGTCCTTCTAGAGAAGCTAATAGCTGCTCAGTTAGTCAAGAACCTCCTGTCTGTGACAAAAAAATTCATTACAATACTTTTAAGGTCACGTCGACAAGCAGTACACTGAGCACTGAGCCAGTCTCACCCACATCCAAGTATCGTATTTCTGTGACATACAATTTATATTATCCTTTAATGTACACCTAGGAACTGAAGGCAGCATCTTGTACTCAGTTTCTAAAACAAAACTGTACATATTTTTCTTTCCCCCCTTATATGTCCTATATTCCGCCACCTTAATCTCTATGATTTGTCGAGAATGTAGAAGTTATTAAGCTCTCATTTTGCAGCGTAAACACCAAAGGAACTCAAAACTCTGTTACACTTTGTTAAAGCAACTAAGTTAAAACACAGACCCTCATTCATTTTTATATGCTGGGAAAGCGTATAAACATTCTAGCGCGAAAATGTAGTAACTTCACGCACTTCGTGTGTTTTACCGTCGCTTTAGTTTGTGCAGCACTCTCAATACAATTTGATCCATATAAAACAGATGAAATTTTTTCAGCACGTTCACAACAAGATGATTTTTAATCTTACCTTCTTATTCGAACACTCTAAGCAGGAACTCCAGGAAGCGAATTATAAGTGGAGGTTTGCGTGTTAACATTTCCAACGCTCGTCGGAACACAAAGCACATTAATCATGGCGCCCAAGATGGATTCCTTCCGCGCTGTAAGGTTAATGAATACACACGGATTTTTTGTCATTCTTGCGTCACTACACACTATACGAAAACACTCACGTAGCCTTGCGTCCTTGTAAAGATATGCGTAGGACGTATGTCACTACAGCTGATCTTTAGTCTTACATAATAGTCGCAATGTATCCCTTAATGCTACTTCTGAAGGTCATTCGCTCCAGCCAGAATTACGTCGTCTTGATGCACACACAGCATAACGGCGCTGGAGGGGGGGGGGGTGTGTTCATAACTTGGCTTATCGGTTGCATAGTATGGCAACTTCAGCAACCCAACTTTCCCTCTTTTTTCCCCATCATTCACAACTGCCGTGCGTCGTCCTTTTGCTGTATTCGTGTGATAGGTTATGTGTCTGTGTCGTTTGTGCCTTTTTTATTAATAATTGAAGTAATGTACATTTAATTAAGAGGTTAATGTTGAGTGATAACGTCGTGCTAACCTCCGTGTATAGTGAATAAGTTTCGCAATAGTAATGTCTAATTGCCAAAGTGTTTCAAGCTACGAGTAGTGATAAAATCCGTGGTTGGTGGAGCTTGCTGTAAACTGTTTTCAGTACTTGATGAAAAATGTTGAAGACCTGAACGCAAGGTAAGGGTGACTTTTGCATGTTAGATGTTGCTGCTCTGGGAATATGATTCGTTATATTTCTAGCACCGACCTTGGTCGAGGTTAATGTGCTTGAGCGGTGCGAAATTTGGATACACCAGGTGGTGAAGTAAGGTTGTAGATCTGTATTCCGAAATTTGAAGGTAGTTGATTTGGCCGAAATTGCCTTATTCTTCACACAGGCGAACCTCTTCTCCCGGTGTGTGTAAAAGGATCACGTTAATGGAGTTTATATTCATTTGGTGAGGTTAGGTACGCACTTTAGTGAGGATCTTTGTTTTCGTTAGATCACGTTAGGATAATGCTTCAGTTAGCTCTTTAGCATGGTGCAGCATTTGTTATATATGATCATATTTCCCTTCTTTGCAACTTCGACAGTCAATACTCCTTGCTCACTGCATTTCAGACAACAAAGTTTTGTGCACATGTCATTGTATTCTGGAGGGCCTTGTTTTCAGCTGTAACATTGGATTAGTACATCTTGCAACTTCCATGACATTCTACAAAACGCCTTTTCAAATTGTGGCCCGGGGACTATATTTCAATGCATACACACAAAGGAGACTTACAGAAAATTGAGGAGGACTTGGCTTACTTTAACGCGGATTTACGTTTAATCTACGCCTAATTCCGAATGTTTTCTGTATTATTTAGCGCCTACACTTTTAATCTACACAGTTATTCTATGATTATTGTAACATTAAGTTCATAGCAGGTTCCTGTGAAATTGAAAAATGGAGTTTTTAATTGAACTGCTTCTTTCATGAGTCTGGATTTAGTTCTCGGAGATAATGCTTTTTTTAGCTTAATCGGTAAAATGTAAGAATGGAAATATGTTTGCAGATTGCCACAGCATTTAAACAGGCGAAATAATCACTTTTATCACTTACTGAATGTGCATGGTGAAAGTGATATGAGGCGGACTGAAAGAGGATGGAATTCTGGGAGTAAGTGTAAATTGGTTCAGGTCCTAATTAACAAACAGAGAGTAAAAAGCTGAATAAAATCATCTAATGCGACTTCTGGAATACATTAAAACATGAAGTTGTCGAAGTGTTATTTCAAGGGAATTTGCATACATTCACATAAATAACCTGCCCATGAGAATAAATTCCTTATCAGAAGCCGCAATGTTTGGTGCTGATATGAATGTCATAACTTATAGTAAAATCTTTGATGATTTATACAGATTGTCCAACATAGTTGTTCTCGTACGACTAAATGGGGTTCTGCTTACAAGCTGATCCTAAATATGGATGAAATAAATGCAATAAAATTTGTAACGAATAATTTGCCACACTGTGACTTAAGTACCGGTTATAAAGAAAAGTATGTAGAAGGAACAGTCAATGCAGATTTCTCTGTTGATAAGTTGGTAACTAGCGAAATTGAAAGAATAATATTTATCAATTAATTCCTACGTGCAGTGGAGCATGTTATGCAGTTAGGTCAATGTTCTGAATTACCAACAGTCTGAAATCAGTTTTCGTCCCCTATTTTTACTCTGTAATAAAGTTGGAAATAATTTTTGGTTTGTAATTCATCGAACAGTGAAAATATATTTATTTTACAAGAGAAAAGTTTTAGAATTATGGTTGATGCAAAACCTAGGTGATCTTGTGAAAGTCTACTTAAGAAATTACAGAATTTTACCTGTTCCATGACAATATACATTTTTATTATTGAACTTCGTTGTAAATAATCAAGAACACTTTTAAAAAAATGCATCTGTAGTCAGTATTAATATAAGAAATAAACACAATTTTCATAGCCCAAATGCAAACCTTTCATGTTGTAGGAAAAGTGCATTCTGTGCTGGCATCAAAATTGTCAACAGTTTGCCACTTAATCACACCAGTGTTAGAAAGGAAACAGCGCAATTTAAAGAAGTATTAAACACATACTTAAACAAACAATTATTTAACTCTGTTGATGAACTTTGGTGCCTGAAGACGATGGATGGGATCAAATGTAGGCAGTACATTAGCTATTTTTAGACTTCAAGGAAGACAATTATTCCATCTTAGTACTTACATTTGCAGCAAGATAATTCCGTTACATACGTTTTTAATGTTCTTATAAGTTTTGTATACACATGAGTAGTGGTCAATTAGACGTGTTTTAATGAAAACTATATTAAGGTTCGCACAGGGAATTTTTTCTGATAAAGTTTATACTAAGAAGGGTCGGAAAAAAGTAGATTGTTTATCATCACTGCTTTTTAGCTTTGATTATAATATGCCATGAGAAAAGTCCAAGAAAATCAAGTGGACCTGAAATCTGGTGAGACACATCAGCTCATGGTTCACTCTAATGATGCTTATTTTTTGGCATACCATATATACCACAAAGAAAAAGGTAGGCTTTCTTAATTAGTTGATATGAAGGCGATTGGTGTATATAAAATGCTTATAAAACAAAGTGCATATTTCCATGTCTCTTCAGTATATTGCAGGAAATCCATAGTATAAAGGTATCTAATATTCATCCTTCGAAAATATGGGAAATTCAAATACCTAGGAACTACAGTAACCAAACAAAATTGCATGCACGGGGAATTTAAGAGCAGACTAGATTCTTCATGTGCCCGCTGTAAGTCGACCTACCTACCATTTTATACGTAAATACTCCTGTTTAAAATAGACACAACTGTAATTTTCCTGTTCCACGAGGGTATGAATCTTGATCCCTCGCATTATGGGATGTGTTCGAGAATTGGGTGTTGAGGAAGATGCTTGGGCCTAATGGACAAAGTAACAACTGCCCAGAAAATAGTGCTTAAGGAAGAGCTTCATTGTTTGAACTCTTTACCACATAATATTCGAGTAATCAAATCAAGAATCAGACGGGCGGGGCATGTAGCACGCATAGGAGAAAACAGAAATTGTAGTTGGAATACCTGAAGGAAGGAAACCACGTTAAAAAAAACTGGGTGTAAATACGATTACATAAAAATAAATCTTGCATAAATAGGATGGGAGGGAGTGGGCTGGATTCATGTACCTCGGATAGGTACATGAGGTGGACTGTTGTGAAATACGTGACCTGCTTTAAAAACTGTTACACTCTCAAGAAGGATTCTGCTCCGTCTTGTTAATTGGTTGGTTGGTTGGTTGCTTAAATTAGTTAGTTATTTAGTTAGTTAGTTAGTTATTTGTTAGGCAGGTAGATAGGTAGGTACTTTGCAATATGGCTGAAAGTATTCTGCTGCATGTTCCAGAACTATTTAAATGGTGTTATAGATCAATTTCTTTTCATCCTCATATGTATAACTATTAAGATAATTTTAATAGCTATTTTGCAAAATTTACTTTCCCGTATTTCAAATGCGCATGCACAAATAGCCACCATATTGACGAATTTTTCCCCATCTTGCTAGTTTTCAAATGCCCGTGACACATAAACCCATAAATAATCACAATGTAACATGTGTACCTGTCGCCCATTTTACTTCTGAGCCTTCTGATCAATTTTAAGAAAATATGATATGGAATATTTACCTTAGAAGAAGCAGAGTGATGTAGCTCTAAGTCTTTATATCTGTATAGGGAGGCTTGGTTCAAATCTCGGCCGGATTACCGACTAACCTGAGTTGGTCTTTCTTCGTCTTTATGATTTTCTCCAGGCATATTCTTCAGTAGTATCTGGATCAGGCCACGGCCTGTTCTTTTAATGTACCTTAAAATATCTTTCATGAATCATCCTGCCGTTCGACTCTATATAACCTAAGTCACTGACAGTGTCGTTAAATAACCCACGAAAATAATTCCGATTTGGGAAAGACACTTGCGAAATACGTTTCACTGTCATCAAATATTTTGTTGTGACAGATCGAGAATCGCATATTTTTATTGCTGCAATTTTGGTTAAATTTAAAATCACAAGTTGGAGGATGGCACAAATATTTTTCGGCGAGTTCGTCAAATTGTGAATTGCGACTATTTGCTTCGTTATGTCTGTCTGCCCACCCGTCGGTCCGTCCGCATGGAATAACCCGGCTACCACTGTACGGATTTTCATGAAACTTTAAATTTGACCTTTCGCTGCTTTTAAGGACAGTTTTCCTTCACTGTGACTCGTTGTGTCTCTTGGCTAGTATATCTGTTGTATGTCACAAAATTTGCAAATTTCCTGATATTTTCTATTGTTTGTTGAATGCCAGATTTTTTAACAGTACTTGTGACATATAT
>Ga0123354_10003629_pt1 | contig 21399 bp, 9 predicted proteins | sample TergutLab28metaG_2_FD_97872 | JGI IMG/M metagenome (GOLD analysis project Ga0123354, IMG submission 97872) | Labiotermes labralis P4 segment gut microbial communities from Petit-Saut dam, French Guiana - Lab288 P4 | ecosystem: Host-associated > Arthropoda: Insects > Digestive system > Gut ... | reverse complement strand
GGGCCAGCCCAATCCAGTCCATATACCCACATCCCACCTCCTGGAGATCCATCCTAATATTATCCACCCATCTACGCCTAGGCCTCCCCAGTGGTCTCTTTCCCTCCGGCTTCCCCACCAAGATCCTATACGCCTCCCTCTCCTCACCCATACGCGCCACATGTCCAGCCCATCTCATTCTTCTCGATTTTATCACCCGCACAATATTGGGTGAGGAGTACAAATCATTTAGCTCCTCGTTATGCAATCTCTTCCATTCCCCCGTTACCTCGTCCCTCCTAGATCCAAATATTCTCCTCAACACCATGTTCTCAAACACCCTCAGCTTCCTTTCCTCCCGCAATGTCAGCGATCAAGCTTCACACTCATACAAAACAACAGGCAGAATTATAGTTCTATATATCTTGATCTTTAAATTTTTGGATAGCAACTTGGAAGACAAAAGTTTCTGCACCGAATGATAGCAAGCATTTCCTGACTTCAATCTGCTCTTAATTTCTTCCACAATAGAATTTTGATTTGTTAAAGTTGTTCCCAAATATTTAAACACTTCCACCCTCTCGAAGGTACTATTATCAATCCTTACACTCTGAATTAGTCCTGCATTCTGATCTCGAAACATGACCATGTACTTAGTTTTATCAGAACTTACTTCCCGTCCAATCTCCCTAGTAGCAGCTACTAAAGCTTCTGCATTTTCCTTTAGAGTATGTATGCTTCCTCCCAGTATATTAACATCAACGGTATAAGCCAGAAGCTGATGTGTACCATTTAGTTTCAAGCCACCCTGGTTTACCTGAACCCTCCTAATAGCTTACTCTAAAACAAAGTTAAAAAGCATTGGTGATGGAGCGTCTCCTTGTTTCAAACAATTCCTAATAGGGAACCTGTCAGACACATTTTTGCCTACCCAGACTCTGCTATATGTTTCAGTCAGACTCATCTTTATTAACCTTACAAGTTTTCTAGGGATACCAAACTCAATGAGAATCTTATATAAGACCTCCCTCTTAACTGAATCATAAGCTTTCTTGAAGTCTATAAAGAGCTGATGAACTTCGTCATTGTATTCCCATTTTTTTCTCAAGTATTTGGCGAATGCAGAATATATGATCAATAGTCGACCTATTGCGTCGAAAACCACATTGATGATCCCCGACAATTTCCTTCGCATATGGAATTAACCTTGAGAAAAGGACGTTGGATAAAATTTTGTAAGTGGTTGGCAAAATTAATATGCACCTATAATTATTACAGTCTGTTTTATTCCCCTTCTTATGAATAGGTGCTATGATCGACTCCTTCCACTCTTCAGGCAGTTTCTCCTTCTTCCAAATAGAAGTAATAAGCTTATGAATCTCCAAGCAAATTGCTCTACCCCCTGCTTTAATCAGTTCTGCCGGTATTTGACCAATACCTGGCGATTTGTGACTTTTTAGCTTGTCGATAGCCACCTCAACCTCAGAGGCACTTGACTCAGGTACTAGTAGCCTTGTATTACCTTATATAATAAAGGTATTGTGCTGACGTACACTATATGTTATTATAGAACCACATCTAATTTAAAGTCGGCATAATTATTAAGCCCTAACAATTAAATTCGTTTTAAAGACGATATTTTCCCTATTATCTTTGGCACAGTCTGCCTTTGTTCAAGCCAAACAGCACAACAGGAAGTAAGGCGACTTTTTTATCTGTTCGCACCCACGCAAAGGAAAAAGAGAATATTACAGTGTTTATTCCAACAACCGCACAATATGTTGATACAAAACTATTATAACATACTCTATAATATTATTGATTTTTATATCGAAATATCGTGCAGTTGTTGAAATAAACATCATAAAATCATCGTGCTGCACGGATCATGGTCAGTAATAGAAACATCAACCAAAAGATTTCTCTGGCTTCCAGATGCTCATATATTTTTGACCTGGGAATAAGAGTGTTGACGTAGTTCACTTTTGTACTAAAAGCTGCGTGAAACTCAATTTATTGGAATTAGGGGGGATTAGGATGGGCCACCCGCGCCTGCAGCAAGATTTTGAAGGAGTTATCAGAGTTTGGTGGTTGTCTGTGTAGTTTACGTAACGGAAAATGATTTTAGTAAAGGTCAGAAGGTCACTTACTAACGGTGTCGACGCCATTGAATATCCAGATATTCTAGAAAATTCATATTTATCATTCTGTTCTGTTATTATTAATGCGATTTATTTGTTCCCGCCCCAACTTTTCTGTACGCGTATTAAGTCTGCATTAAAAAAAAAAACAAACTGTATATTGTAGACAGTGGCCAAATTATTTCAGAACAGCAAACTGCTATCTTGTTGTAAAATTTCGAAAATATGCAACTGCGAGAGTTGAAAGATCTCCTGAAGCAGAAAAGTTTCGGATAAAAAAAACCTGCTAGAGATTACGTTGTAATATTGCCAAAGGGAAATAAATTAGGTGATTGGTATAAATTCGATAAGTACCTTTTTTATTTCTCGAGGCGTGAAAGAGAGAAAGAAAGTTCCTGGGAATGTACTAAAACTTTAAATTAGAAAACCAAGAATTACATGTCAGAATTTATGTTGGTTTAAGGAGCTATGTGTTGTTTTTGAGTTATACTGGCAAGAAACAAAGTTTAAAGTCGGTGGTATGTAAACCCTTATGTGTTAATGTACGCGAACTGGTGCATTAGTCTTTAACTCACTTATTTCACTTTAAAGGCCCAGAATCTCACGTCGTGGTGAAGTTAAAAAGACTGGTGATATACTGATTGCACATTTCCATACATATGCTCAATATATGAAAGCTTTCCGTCAATACAAGTACGGTGTATGTACTAGTGTACATTGATGGACAATTTGGGAAAAGAACGGAAACAGAAAGTGGAAATATAACTAAGAACAATCCCACAAATTCTGTTTCTTTTCTTGTCTAGGCGAAGGTGCAGTATTTGGGGGTGGCGTTGGTTGGAGAATCATTATTATTGTTTTTTGTTCTCTGTGTTTAGCTTGTTTTGATTTCTTCATTATAGTTCTCTTATGATACTAATATTTTCCTAGGAATTAATCGATTTCTTGTTTTTCTTTGTAACCCCTCCTTTTATTCGGTCCATTGGTTGAGTTCTTTACTAATTACTATTTATTTTTGAGTGTGTGGCAAGATAAGATGTGAGATTGATTGCTTTCGCCGCAGAGTAGTTGAGGTTTACGCTCTTGTGGGATGTTACACGGCGTAGGTAAGCATTTTAACCGATTGACCGTCGAAAATGGGACAGATGTGTTTTCCGAAACGTCGATAATCAACTGCCAACCACAGCTGTCCGACATCCAAGAAGATCGAAGATCTCAAGCTGAGAAGTGTGTGAGAGTGGAAGGTACGTACCGGGGTGCTGATAAGTCCTTAGCCCGACCAGGAAGGAAAGAAGCTCTGAAGCATGTCAGGGACGCGCGCGAGTTCAACAAAATAGAGACGCGAGCTGCCAGCAATTTTCTTTTCCTGCAAGGCAAGTCGCCGAAGGAAATTCGCGCCATTCTGACAGAAACATTAGCTTGTTTGCTTCCTGGTCGGGCTAAGAACTTATCAGCACCTCTGTATTTATTTGTTCACGGGAGATATCGTTGGAGGGTTTGGGGTTCTGAGACTCCCTGAATAGAATAAATTTGTGCTTTTATTATTTTCTTTCTCATTTGTGAAGCTCAGTTTCATAAGACTTATTGTTGACATGTTGAATTATATTTATTTGTATTGGCGTGGCTATGTCATATAGCATAGTAATACATCTATACATCTGAAGTGTACAGTGATTTTGTACTGCGTTAGGACATTTGAAGTTCATCCATATTGATGATAAAGTTCTGTTAAAATGGAGTAGTAGACGTTGATGCCTTTCTTTCTATAATATTGGTTATCGATATTGAAAAAATTTTGGTCTAATATTGTTTTTGTTAAAAGATTTTTTTATTAATCGAGATTTCGGCATTTGAATGGGCTAATTTCTGTATCAGATTAAATATTTCCTCTACAAAAATCCTAATATCGAAAGGACGTAATCTGATTTTGCAGCTGGAGTTTATTTATCTTGCGTTTGGATGCCATAACAAAGGGAATTCTTATTTTACGGTAGTTTGGGGACTGTAGCCTATTTCCTCTTCTAATATTGCGTTAATTAGGTTAATAAGATATATGCTGGGGAACGTCGCCTCTTTAAAATGGGCCTTATTTTTATTGAAATTTTAGGAGTTTTAATTAAGGCTATTTGAAGCTAGAAATTATGACTTCATATTCTGAATTTTTGTAAAAATATAGCTGGTAATGAATCAGGGCAACGGCCGGCAAATGAGTTTTGTGTGACGCATATTCGAGTGTTATTTTTTTGGTTGTAAACGAGGTCACCTTCATGGTGTCTATTCGTTCTCTGGCCCACATTGAAACTTTTAGATTTTGACGTTTATGTATTGTATCCCTGCGAAGTGAGATGTTAAAAAGGATAATGAAAGAACTGAAATTCTGTGTTATTTTACACTCCTTTACGTTGTTGAACCATTACATAAGGTATAAATTTTAGGCGCCTTCGCAAAATTGCCAAAAGCAACTATTACCTTCGTAATGTCTATCTGTCTGTCCGCATGTAAAACCTCGACCCCAACTTGGTGAATTTTCTTGAAATTTGGTATTTGAAAGTTTTTAAAAAATCTGTCCAGAAAACTCAAGTTTGATTAAATATTACAAGTATAAAGTGAACTATACAAGATATCTACGAGCTTTCAATAAAATCTTGCAAAATTATTATTAGAATGAGAAATGTTACAAGCAAATGATGTAGAGTAAATCAAAAGACAAATTTTATTTTCAACAATTTTTTTCCGAAAAATATACCGTTTGATAGATGATGTGGAGAAATATGATAGAGCCAGACAGATTGCGGACGGAAATTTAATACAGCGCGGAAAAGATGCGATTTGCATTCTTTATAACTAAGAAAAGAATGAAGACTGTCACTTATAATATTTAAAATCATCGTTTTTCCACGGTAACAATCGTCACACGAACGCGCCTCAGTATTACGTTGTAGTATATTACCTGTGTTTGAGGGTTGTTTGACTGTGCATCTTCCTCATGAAATAAAGTGAAATGCCAGCTTGATGCAACTAGGTAACTTTATTGATGTATTCTTAGCTCGACATGTTTCGGGTACATACGTCCATCATCAGGAGCATTAGATGTTGAGTTGCAGCATATGGTTTTATGCACCGAGTTTTTGGATAGGTGGTGGTCTTGAGAGCCGCTGCGTAGGTCGTGACAACGGTGCGGATGGTACCGTGCGACACACCGTACGCACGACCTACTCAGCGGCTCTCAAGACCACCACCTATCCAAAAACTCGGTGCAGAAAACCATATGCTGCAACTCAACATCTAATGCTCCTGAAGATGGGCGTATGTACCCGAAACATGTCGAGCTAAGAATACATCAATAAAATTATCTAGTTGCATCAAGTTGCCAATTCACTTTGTTACCTGTATTGTTTGCATTTAACCTGGTTGTTTCTCACACTACCAAAGAGGCCGTGTAACTGTTACTGAAACTGATAATTGATGTTTGGTTTGTGCGGTATTGCAGCTACAGAGCTAATTCACGCAGGCCGATGTGTATCTAAATAAAAAGGTCGTGATAATGTCACCAAGAACTGTGTGGACCGCCTGAAGTCTATACCGCGCAATTGCGTCCACAGAACAGAGTAAATTCTTAGTAACTACTGTACCTTTGCATGCAGGAACAGCGAACAAAACCAAATTGTGTGTCAGGAAAGAATATTAATACAGTTTTTTCTACTATAACACGATATTTGCGTACTAGTGAGACTTCACGTTAAAGAAAATCGCGTAATAAAAATAGGATCAGATAAGAAGAAATTTGGTCTCTACCCAAAATTATATCGCTACCCTAGTCGTTGAAATCGCGTTAATAGCCAACACGCAGATGCGATATTTCGCCTTATACAAATAGCGTTCACCCATTCATCAATCACTTATAATTACGTAAACTTCCGTCAACACAACTAAGTATATATGCATTTAATTCCTGCAACCTATTTAGACCTTCACAAGTAACTATCAAGTTAAAATTCATAGGTGTATAAGACATAAACACGGTACATAAATTGCTTTTAGAGATGAGATATCAGTTTTAATGTTTTTCATGTTTCTTTACAAATATGGGTTAAAATAATACATTATCTAATAGATTATCTATTCAAGCCATGTTTTTATTGCAATATAAAAAACATAAGCTGAGGTTGTTTGAGAACATGGTGTTGAGGAAAATATTTGGACCTAGGAGGGACGAGGTAACGGGGGATTGGAGGAAATTGCATAACGAGGCGATAAATGATCTGTACTCCTCACCCAATATTGTGCGGGTGATAAAATCGAGAAGAATGAGATGGGCTGGGCATGTGGCGTGTATGGGTGAGGAGAGGGGGGGTGTATAGGGTCTCGGTGGGGAAGCCGGAGGGAAAAGACCACTGGGGAGCCCTAGGCGTAGATGGGTGGATAATATTAAGCTTGATCTCCAGGAGGTGGAATATGGGTATATGGACTGGATTGGCGGACGGTTGTGAGTGCGTGAAATGCGGGGAATTTCTTGACTAGCTGGAAACCAGTTAGCTTCTCAAGAAGGACTCTGCACCCTGGAGTAAGTAAGTAAGAAAAACATAAAAAGTGATATCTCGATTCTAAAAAGCAATTTATATATCTCTTTTATGCCTTGTACACAAATGCATTTTAGCCTGATGATGACCTGTGAACCTCGAAACATGCTGCAGCAATAAAACACATATATACTTAGTTACGTCGACGAATAATTACATAATTATTAATTAGAAACAACAAGATGTCCAAATTTAAAATTATTCGTCAATCGTCTTATAGTAAATTCGGATTAAAGAAACACACGAAATAATTTCAGTGTCTATGCTTAGGTTAATGTCATGATAAATTTATCAAATAAAACCACCTTTATAACTTGGTGAGTTAAAACTTACAATTTGTGTGTCTGGTAGTGACAGATACAGTAGGGCATTCGGGAACAACGCTAATATCTCTGTTAGTGGAACAGACGTAAGGTATTAGTCAGAAAACTTCAAAGTCGGAGAAAGCATTGAACAAACTTTAAGATAATAGGCTGGTAATCTAAGAGCTTAATGGAATTGTTCATATTTCATCATATTAAACTAAGAATTTTACATTACTAAGCCTTCACCGTACAGTCCTTTAGAATTTAAAAGAGCAGTTTTCCCATCCAGTGCATATACCAGGTACATATTTTTTTTGTCTATAATTTATCCGGCTCTTCTTTAAACTGGATGTGGAATGTGTTTGCTGCGAACTGGGTAATTAGTTTGTTATTTCACTGTTACTGTAAAAGAAATCGAAACTTGAAAGGATAAACCAAAGTTCGTAGTTCGTAGTGCCCGTTGTGAATATAAACTGGTTATGAACTTTGGTTTCTGATTCTGCACGAGGGATATGGTTTGCGAAAGTATTGTGATATTTAATGAAAATAGTGTAGTATAATGAAATATAATGATAATAGTTTTTATTACTTTGGACTTTGCCCATTATCTGGTTAGAATAAAGAAATCTATAACACGGCGTTTCGAAGCCTTGTTTTGTTTCTGTCATCGGGTAAAGCACAGGACAAGAAAACTACTCAGTTTGGCACATAACATAAAATAATTTTGTTATTACACGAGAGAACAGAACTGTTCCTCCTTTCTTACCTGAGGAACAAAACAGTTCCACACACCGAAACGTCGTGTTTTTAGACTATTTTATTTTAATCACATGATAAACGGGGTTAAATTTTAAAATCAGTTATAAGATTAGTGATGGTTAGGAAGAGATTGGTATACAGAACGTTTGAAGGACGAAGAGCTAAGAAAGGTGCATAACCAAAATATCTGTAATTAGTGCTTTATTCCTCTTTTATTTTTTGGAGAAGAGGGTATGTGTATTGTTGCACTGCGACCTCTGGTAAAACTATTGCGCCATCATACGTTCACAGATGATGTATAGAATGGATAGATAATTAGAAGGGAAAGACGGGAATACTACGTGGAAAGAGCTGTCTCACTGACATAATGTTTACTTCAGTATAGTTACGGTGCCTGTTAAATTACTATGATTGAATTAGGTTGTCTCAGAGCAGGAACCAGTGATTGGTTTTGAGAACACTGTGATCAATAAACGGTGAGAAAAATTTTGACACTTTGAGCAACTGCAGGGTGACAGAATTTGAAAAAAGTAGCGAAGGAAAAGTCGCAATTTGTGTATGTCATAAATCAATTCAGCCGTGGTACGTCTTATTCACAACGCAGCTTGAACTTCATCTCAGTACTCCACCATCTGAGCATGACAAAACCACACGGTGTCCAGCATACCGTAGAATGAGACATCGACTACCCCGCAGACCTCGCTGACCCCCGACACCTCTAATTTCAACAGTATTATACTTTTTATCTTTCATCAATTTAAAAATTTACTGAATGTATAAAAAAGAACAGTAGAAGTTGCGACAATATTGTGTAAGAAATGAAATATCATTTCCAGCAAATGGAATCTGTATATTCTTTTTTTAAAATGTTCTAGCGAAAACCTGAGAATGACCTCGCGAAGTCGAAACTTGTAGGTATAATGGTATTATAAAAATTTTGTTTAGTTCGACGGTCGTTTTTTTATTTATTTTGGATAATATCAGAGCAGATGTTAAGGAAATTTTTAGGGACTAGAAACGGGCTCTTATTAACACGACAATCAAATTTTGTGTTAATACAACATGGGAAATTTTTGACTTGCTGAGCGACTATTAATCTCCACAGAACTGCGCTCTGTGGGGTACATTAAAGTAGGTCCATTTGACTTCTTCCATATTTGACGGTTCTTTTTACCTCGTGTTGCTATGTGGAGCTGTGCTACCGCTTGCTACCGGCAGAACGTGAATAACAAACGTTACGAAACAGGCTAAAACGCCGTACCCACTCGCCGTATTTTCTATCTAACATTCGTCGCTGTTTGGCGAAACGTTGATGAAGGCATCTTAGGTGAAAGGCAACTAAGCTGAGGGGAGAAGGAGGATTGTGAAGCTTGCATTTTTATTGGCTGACCTTGGCTGCAGTTGCTTGACTCATCGGGGTGGTTGTTGCTATGAGTGATGGCATGATTCAGTGTAGTATTGCAGGTGTCGCGTTAAGTTTTATGAATTTGTGCGATAGATGTACTTAGAAGAGTGGCTTTTTGTGGTGGTGAATGGTGATAATGAATGCACAGAACAAATGGAGGATTGGGTGATAGATATACAATACGTGTTTGTGGAACTAACAGCTTGACAGAGCGGAAGAATTTTATGTGCCCTACAGAAGCACAGTAATGGCGGTGAGTTTGGTTATTTAGCTATTTGACTGCAGAATTTATTTCATCCCGCGACGAGCTGGGAAAGTTGAGTAGAGAATCTTGTATTTTAAAACAGTTTCGACGTTAGGATGGGTATGTTTCGGTTGTTTGAAGTTTGCTTTGTAATAATAAAACCACAGTTTTGCAATTTGTTATGTGTAGCAGTGAAAGCGGGTGTTTTACTTTCAATGTAGACCATAAATCACCAACATTTGAAAAAATATCTGAAAATATTTGGACCCAGGCCGAAGAGGGAAGACGGGAATATAAGGTGTCCCGTAATGTGAAACTTACTTTTTTTTGTAGGTTACTTGTTACTGCTAAGCTTATCGAATGTGGGAGTCTATGACAGCCTGGAAATATGGAGAGGAAAAATGCGGTATGCATAAATAATTTTAGAAGGAATATCTTTTCGGAAACAGTGAAGAAATTTTGAGGATAACAGTAAGACATACTTCAGGTAAATTAATTGGCGTTGGGAGGTGGCTGGAACTGGCACGATTTCGCATCCAGTGATTACTTTCATGTTCTAATGAGTTTATCAATCTGTTAAAGTGAACAACCATCCAAGGACTGCACCGCCTATGAGTCTGTACCATGTAATTAACATGGACACGACAAACCCTAACATTATCATTCAAAAGATCCGGGTTCGATTCGTATCCAGCAAGTAATGTTCAAAGCAGAAACAATACGTACTATCTCATAAAGACATCACTTGCAGTCGGTAATGGAAGGAATATCCTAAAAGCCCAGTGGTCGGAATATATTTCACCTGCTTGAACAGAGAGATACTGCGACCCACGCAGTGTATTAGTGTGTTTCACATGAGTATATCCATACACTACGTTAACCGACTAGTCTGTAGAGTGGATGTAGAATGCGTTCTATATGAAGCAGGAAATGTAATTTTATGTATAACGTAGCTAAACTCCATACTGCAGCGTTAAGCAACCACATAAAAGGAAACAATACAATTTATATTTATTTATAGTACATAGTTATAAACAAACATAGAATAACACAACACGAGAGTTTGTATTGCTTACATTCAAAAGGGGTTTTAGGGTTATACGTGTAATGATAACAACTGTTGTTGGTAATTACCGAGTATGAGTACGATCTTTGTAGTGGTTTCGCGCGGGGAATTCAGACCTTTAGATATTTATGACCATAAAAAGTGTACACCAATTAAAAATTAATTAGACTGAAGTGCATTCTGTGCAGTGTACGCGCGAGTTAATTCTACTATGGGAGACAGAATTTTCTGTTGTGTTCCACCTGGTTAGACGCGTGCGTGATTTTGACATTAGGCTAGTTTTAACTGGACAACTAACGTATGGTGTTAAACAGTGTCAAGTTACAGACATGTCCTTGACGTGATCTATGTTTTCTCTACAAGCTACGCTAGGAGATAGACGAACCCTAACCAAGCTTTCAAGGCCAAAGACTTACTCCTGAGTAGCCTTCAGTACCATTTAGTATTTTGAGTAAAATAATAACGTAGCTGAAGTTACATGAGTCTAAGCAGTGTTACCTGTTTTGAGGTTTTTAGATTTACTATTAACTTACTTTTTTTCTGCTACTGACGGAAGTTTGAGATCATAGCGTTTGTATGTCTCCTCTTCAGACTTTGAAAGATTGACCGATTTTCACGAAATTCCTTACGAGAGTTATGGAGGCTACCCCAAAGCCATAATACCATAGTCAGTAGTAACAACTTGGTGAATGCACTAACACTGCTGAACAAAGAGTTCTGATGTGATGCATGTTATTTTATTTTCGAAATATATTTAAGAAACTTTTATTTTAATGGTGTTTTGGAGAATTTTAAATCAGAGTGTGACGGAATTGCGTGTAGTTTTATAGCTGTTGTTGACTGTTGATTCTTTGGACATGTTTGGTACTGAAGTACCACGTGTATCATAAATGTAGCATATTCGTCTTTGTAAGTAGACAGTTACAAACATGAAGACGTAGCGGAACTTTGAAATTATACCCGAGCAATTTAACTTAGCCGTAGATGGAATCTCTACGTAATAGGTTTTTCGCAAAAATGAATTTAATTCAAAATGTAGTAAACCGACGTTAACAATAGTAATAATTGTGGGGCCAGGATTACAAGAGATAGGAACGAAGGCGTTACGAGTTTGCTCTAAACGCTCTGTTATTAAAAAAGAATCTTTAAATTTAAAGAAACGATTTTAAAAACGTAAGCTACCTACCGTTTGAGTTTCTAGATTATCAAAGCTGTTTTTATCTGTTGTTTGGGATATAATGCAGTGCCGTTTTGCAAGCAATTACCGATGTTTCGAAGGAACTTGCTCCCTCCATTTTCAAGCTGTCAGTTCTTATATAAAAGAACCGTCTTTTTTGCGTCAAGCACGAACATTTATTTTTGACGAAAAAATGCCTTTGTTTTATATTTCTATAGGCACAACGGCATGTTCGCCATTAAACTATATCTGCTCCTAACTGCTGGAGGTGGGAAATATATATCTGACCACAGGAATTATCATGACACCCTCTCTGAACCATAAGCCGAAATATATTGCGCCTACGAGCTGATTATTATAACAGCCTAAGAAACTGCACACAGGGCGATCTAGCACTGGGACTCCTTGTCTCTAGTTTCTCGTGGCAGATGATGTGTTGGATTTTATTTAGAGGAACCTGTGTGACACTTCATGTCGTACCCTACGAGAATCTAATGTAGGTAAGATGCTGGAAAACCGGGTTCCGAGGAGAATAGTCGGAGGTAGGATGAGAGTAGCAACAGGAGAACAGGGAATATTGCTGGCCATGCTATGGCTCAGGCCGACACCAGAGTTAAATTCGAGGCCACTCCGAGTGGAATTTCTGATAGAGGGCAGACCTTTCTCCGAATACTGCAATATTCCCATCAGAATACCACTGCATTTCCGCTCCGTAGTCATTAAGTCATGCGTATGAGTAATGCTATATGATCTTAGCTATTGAGAGCGTCGTTAAATAACACACAGAAACAAGAATATTGTGTATCGACGTGTGCAGAGAGTCGTACTTTTTATTCTTAACCGAATATTAAAGGAAAATAATTGTGGGATGGGCAGGCATGCAGCACACATGGGAGAGCTACAATGAATACATTCTGGCAAGAAAACCTTACGATAGGCCATCAGCCATTTTCGTGAATAAGTAAGGTTTTGAAAACCCTTTCCAATCTTAAGATGAGAAGTTACCTTGCAAATTAATTGACTATTTGCCGCTCGTTGCTGTTTGTCTTTGCTATTGGGAACAAAATTTCGCCCTCAAATTTGTGCTTGTTTTATTGTTGTCTGAATCTTTCGTTAGCTGCGGAAGAACTTCCAGTGAGCATGTTACCTTTCAGCAAGCTGCTGTAGATTAGGGCAATAGCACGTCTTGGCATTTCCAGTATGTTTACGCAGCGCTGGTCAGTAGTTATTGACGTTTCAGGGCAGCCTATCGGTCCCACCCTAACGGGTCAAGCAATGCAAGCCTGATATCGTGCATGAGATGTTTAAGTTTTTGTCAGGCTTTGCTTAAAATTTTAAAGTAATGCCAACTTCATTTACAGGATTATCCCGGTGAAAATTGTTACATACTAAGTTATGTGACCGCATAAATTTTATCTAATTTTATTACTGCCACAGGAAAATTTTGCTTCAAAACTGCTGCTCTAGCTAGTTGTTCAGTGAAGGGATCTTGTGCCTTGTGGATCGGGAAGATCTGACCGAAAGAGCCTTCGACTTTTCCGTCAGAGAAGCGTAATCACAGACGCCTAATCCTATTGAAAGTGGTTTTAAAGTAACGGGTGATTATGTACACGTTTGTGAACATGCTGCCTTCATTCTAGTAATATTACGTTGCTACATTCGAGTATTTATGACCGAAGAAAGTTTTAATTCAGAAGTATAAATTCTAAGACACTATGTAATAATTTGATGTCTTCAGCCTTCACAGATTACTTTTCTGGCCTTTTGAGTTTCAGAAATAACTGTGAAACGATAATACATTTAAGAAATATTTTGTATGTCCAACACAGCAAATGAAAAAGAAAATAGATTTCGAAATCGTGACCCGCTGTGACCACATCCACGAAATGGGAACATTTTTTGTGGAAAGTTTTGTGAAAATTTTGGATGGTTCACTGATTTGAAGACAAAGATTTCACATATTGCTGTATCACGAAGGCCTGTGTTCGATCTCAGGCAATTGTTGGTGGACAAAGTGGTTCTAGGCCAGGCTTTTCTCCGGGTACTTCAGTCTTCGTGTTGTTCCACACTCATATTTATCTGTATCACAGTGGCTGTACACACGAAACCTAAGTAACTGGTATAAATAAAACACCAATTTTCTTCTCCTGCACATGTCTCCCGCGTCCCCCCAAACATCGGATTGCATTCCATATTCATGCAGGAAAACATACAGATATTTTGTGGTGCTGTGCACAGCTTGACAAGGATAGAGGGGTTTGCTGAAATGTCTATATAGACTTAATTAGGGGTGCTTAAAGATTAATGCGTTTAAACGTCGTCAAAGGGTTAATTTGGTAGCCGCGCTGACCGAGGGAGGGAAGAGAAATTGGTGAGCAGGTGACTAATGGAAGTTGCTTGTCTCGATGATTGAAAATGGGTCAACTTTAATGGAGCCAACCGTCCGTCAGACAACAGTGATTCAAGTAATGTTTCTGTACACATTTCAGCTGGCAAATCAAAATCCTTCTTACGGTTTGGTTCGGCATGTGAAATTAGGGGTTTGATATTTTTTCTTACTTTTTGATTGGAATTGAATTATGGCACCAGGAGTGTAGTAAGTCCTTTTGAAAATTAAATAACGCATCTTGTACCAAATAAATATTTTTATTGCACTTTTCAGTGAAGGTAAAAGAATGAAGTTAATGTAGGAAAATAAGAATTACAAACAAATTGAGGTAAATACAGTTACCTTATTCCATTGTTCGAAGTTTAATTCTATTACGTAAGTAACAACAACCAGGTGTATCTATAGTAGGGGAATACTATTGTTGTGATTGTTAAAGTTCTGTCTTCTGACTTTTTTACCGATCGGTTTTTGGCATGTACATTACATTCTAAGAAATAATCGACATATATCGAATTGTGAACATCACAAACAGTATGTTTTGAATGCACATAACTAAGCTACACATAAAATATCGATACGTACTACTTTTATCATACGCAATGCGCGCTAGTACTTATTACCGACACAGAAAATTTAATATTTATTTTCCCATAAAGTACATTAATTTTACTCACTTGCATTTAATGTAGTTTAATTCACCCGTTTTCATTGTATTTATAGTTAAAATACCGTTTAGTTTACATTTTTCTCTTTTCAGTGTAATTCTACAAATTGACGAAACGTGAGCGTAATTTGGTCATGATTGTTCAACACATTTTCTAAAGTCAGTAAGAATGGGAAATACGGAGGTCATTTAGGTGATACATATTTAATAAATAAGTTTTTTTAGTAGGTATAAAACACGATAATAATTCCAGTTGCTTTTTCTTGGTCACAATACAGCTGCATGACTGGCAGAATCGCACAAACATTGACCATTAATTTAATCAGGGCGTGTAGGTTTTATCTGAAATTTTCTATATTTCCTAGTTGCAGGTGACGCGGGAATATAAATGACTTATTAGTGCAGTGAAAGTGTAATTACATTTTCACTCTTTAATTATTTTTTTTCATCAGTCTTCAGCCATTTTGGTCCCATTCTGCCCGTTGGAATTGATAAAACCATGAGCGCTTTTAAAAATTGTGTCATTTTTCCTGTCATTGAGACAGACAGACATACGTAACGCTAAATAAGTCATTTGAAATTTATAATGAAGAATTAAGCCTACTTAGAATGAGGCATGTAGATGGACCTACTGATGTGACTGCGTGCATGAAGTAATGGTTTGAAGAAGACGCACTGTTAGCACGTAACTATAAAATGCATTTTTTATTTCTTTCAAGAAATGTTGAAATTAACTATTTTATTTCATTAATTTTTATTAAATTTTATAATAATATTTTTATTAAATTAATACTCTTTGTAGAAATATATTTTTGAAGTATCAGATCAGTAAGTGAAAATATTCTTTTAATATGCTGATCACCAATATACAGACAAATGATCAGCATATTGAAAGAATATTTACACTTACTGATCTGATAAATACTTCAAAATATATTTATACAAAGAGTATTAATTTAATAAAAATTTTTAAACTATTCTCAAGCTACTTCTTATTATGTAGCTTCAGATTACTCGATTTTTGAGTAAATTAATACTCTTTCTAGAAATATATTTTGAAGTATTTATCGGATCAGTAAGTGTAAATATTCTTTTAATATGCTGATCATTTGTCTGCATATTTGTGATCCAGGCAATGAGCCACCAGGCATTTCTTCCTTAGAACATTATGACCTCCGAAATGCCCGTTCCCCACCCCTAATCCTTATAAACCAAAATACATATTTTACAGAGAATAATCGCTTCACAATATTTTATACACACTCTAGATAACACAGAACATGGATTTTTGTTTTATATCACACATACTCTTCCCAGTCAACATTTAGTATAAAAGCCCTTATTTAATGGAGAGTACACACATGGTATAAGTGAGAAATGCATATAAAGCTTCAGTCGGAAGTTTTCTGGGAAGAGGTCACTTTGCATATCTATGATCTAGGTGCAGATGAGAGGATAACATTAAACACTGTGTTCAAGAAACAAGTTGTAAGAATGTGGATTTTCCTGGCTCACGGTGCTGTCTATTGGACCACTTTCATGAAGGCGCAGGTCCAACAATCCCTCCCACCCTCCCTCCTACCAGCCCCCAAAAATGGCGTGAAATAAATTGCATAGCTGAGAGACTTATAACTCTGTGGTTAATTCAGTGGAAGTGGAGTTTAACAATAAAAATTTTATATCTGTTCGTGACACAAGAAATTCTTTGATTTCGCCCCTTATATTTTTATTATAGACTACTAGAAGCTAAGAAGCTGAAGTAGCTCGTAATGTAATCAAAACATATCCTTATCGTATACGATGCATTATTTTTTGTCTCAAATACACATATGATTACTTTTCAAATTTTTCGACTTAAGCAAGCATGCATAAAGTCTGAATTTCGGTACAAATTTTATGTTCCTAATACGTCTGTGCGTTGAATATGAAAAGTGACGGAATGTGGATTTGATTGTAAGATATTTATGACATAGTTGGAAGTAGTGGTGAAGAAATGTGTGGTTTTGAGCAAATATTTTATTTTACGTAAAGTTTATTTTAGTATTAAGTGTAGTGTGCGTAAATTTGGAAAATAGAATATTCGGTGCTTGTGAAGATGTTCTGCAATAGTGAATCTTTACCTAATTGAATTAACCTTTACAATAAAATTAATATTCTTTGATATAAGAAATCGACAAAGCGCAGAACTGCTTCAAAAATATATTTTTTTTGCAGCGTTGCTGTGTGTGGTAAAGAGTTACATAAAATAAAGGATACACATTTACTCCTATCTCTCAAGTTTCATGTAAACTATGTAGAATTTTGTATGTAAAAGTAGTGAGGTCGAGCGTTTTATCAAAAGATGTGCAGGACTGAGTGATTCATAAATATAGCATTTTATTGTATTTTTGCCTTCTGATTTTTGACAGTGATTTTACTTTTGTAGAAAAATAAATGGAAATTATTTTATTCGTTTTAAGCTCTATTGTTTTGTTGATTCTGGAACTGTAATGCAGAAGCTGAAGAATTTCGTGATCCTGAACGCAATGTTTAACTCTGGCAACGTCTGTAATAGCGTAAATATGGAGACGTATTATTGTTTTGTCGGTATTAGAATTGTCGAATGTAGTGGTATTTTTAAACTCACATATGTGTGATTCTTACATACATATGTCGAAAATTTGTTTGCGTGCAATAAACATTTATTTTTATCTGCGGTTATTGGAATAGTGTAACGTAGCAGGAGGTTACACTATTTAATAATGTAGGTCTATAGAGAAATCTGCGGGCTTATTTAATTTAACAGAGATTTCATTGGGTATAAGGAAATCAGTTCACAATGTCTATTATGGTGCGCTTGTTTGAATTGTCCCGTCAAAACGCCTTTATCATTCTTAATCGATTTTAGCAATATTGGTCGTTTTCTGTATGGCTGAAAAAATTAATGGACGTTTCAATAATAGAAAGTACGGTGTATGTTGTTGGGATTATAAAGAGTAGTTATGCATAATATTATGGCCTCTCCTACCGTCTTCCTCACCTTCTCGTGGTTCACACTCTTTCTACAAACGAGGTAATAACTTTCGAGTCAGAGCGATAGAACCGTTTTCATCAGGAATGGAGGAAAATCCATCCAAAACATGCCTGTCCAGAGGCTAAAGTTAGCAATCCTACCACTGGACGTACTCTGCTATGGGCGTTTATCCCACTCAGGGGAAATTGTAGCTACTGGCCAGTCTCACAAGAAGAAACCGTAAGGATTATTCCCAAAAGGTGAGTCGGTAAAGATAATGCGATTTAAATATGCAGTTTGGAATGATATAGGGCTAAGAAAAAAAGAAGAAGTCCCGTAATAATTTACCAAGAATAACGAAAAACTACAGACCAAATGAAAGAAGAAACCAGGGGACAACTTTAAAGAGACTTCTAGATGTGGGTGACCGGAAGGGGTCAACAAGTGGCCCTACTCCATTTTAGTTCGATTATTATTATTATTATTATTATTATTGACTTACACGCAATACGGAGGCTCACAAAATATTTTTAAGTATGTTATCTGTTTTGAATTATTTGAACGTGCCAAATAAAGGCCTAGGTTTTGCAGAAGAAATTTATTAGAAATTGGCAGCATTTTTTCGAAATGCGACAGTTTTTTCATGTGTCCTTCTACTGTTTCTATACTGCAGAAGCATGTGTAGCAGGATATTTAAAATTAGCAATATAGGTCCACGTTTTAAATTATTTAGTCCAATTCTGTTATGATCAGTTTCGATTGCAGTGTAAAGAAGGTAGAATGTTATTTCGTTCTTCCCTTTTTACGTCGAAATTTATATGAGCAGATTTAAGTTCAGATAGTTGTTACAGAAGTATCGTGTAAATAACAGTAACTGAGTATTTGAAGTGATCGAGCTACATAAATATTTTAAGCGAGAATGTTCCATTTTGCTAAGCTAACCATATACAGAAGAGCGTGGTGTGAAGCGTGCAACAGATCTATAGCAAAATCACGCAACTTATTTACATAGAAATAAGTGGAATAATGTTTTTGAACAGGTCAAAATTTTCATGTTTATGGTCGGCATATTTTTCATAAAGCTGTGAACTGTAAAGTGGTGAAGTTGTACTCGTTCCCAGCTGGGTACTATAAATATATTTTACTTATACATGTAGCACATTTGTGTTGTCTGATTGTGTGTTTAGTTTTTTCATTTTGATTTACATATCCAGCAACAAATTGCACATTTTTATTCCTCTGGAAAAATAAGTGGAAATGTGGATGTTATTTTACCATAGTTGTAAGCACATGTAGGCAAAAATTATTATATATATATACATATATATATATGATATAGTCGTACACAACTTTATATTTATTAGATTATATAGGTTATGATTCGGCTAAATGTTTCGGCCTAATTACAAGGCCTTCTTCAGACTGATCTTTCAGTAGGTGTGGTGTGGTGAAAGATCAACCTGAAGGTGGCCTTGTAATTAGGCCGAAACATGTAGCTGAATTATAACCTATATAATATAATAAATGTAAAGTTGTGTACGACTATATCATATACGATGTTTATTGGACCGTGCATCGTTGTGATAACTGAAGAACAAAAAACCAACTAGATGCCACTTATTATTTTATTGTACTTCTTATAGGCTCAACATGTTTCGGGCATTACTGTGCCCATCATCAGGACCTCGCGAATGTGATGTTGATTACCAAATTGGTCATTTCGTTCTTAGTTTGTTGTATGTTGGAGGTTAGGTGCGGTTAGGCTGGAGTAGTGTCCGGGCTGCAGATCTAGTGGTTTTTTATTCTTCTGTATAATTTATATTTATGTTATAATTTTAGCATTTCAACAAAACGAGGATGTCTCATTTGAACAATTCATGTAGGCAAATTATAAACAAAGTTATGGGCCAAATAAAATATTAGTATGTCCTACTATGTGGCGAAAATGTCTTTTAAATATGAACCAGGTTACAATTTTGATTAAGTTTGGTGGATTTGCTGGTAGCCCCGAAAGTTTCTAATTTCATCACGTTGTAATTTTGTCATTACTTAAAACTTGTATTGATGAGCGTAAGTATTGAACTGCGTTATTCAGGGACAACATTATTACAAATGGGTAAAAATTATTACAAATGATTGTAAGAACTCAGGAAAGTAAAGTATTTTCATGAAATGTTTTATCGGCACACATGCTAGTTTTTGTTCGAATGTACAACAGTTTTGGAAACTTGTCTGTCCGCAGTTCTAGTGTTATTCGCTAAATAACTGTCGGAACTAAACTGATTAAACCAGAAGCTCTAGATGGAACCGAAACACACTATGCGCTGTTACCACTTAATGTTACGGGTGGGTTTCGGGATAATTTAAAAGAGAAGAGCGAACACATTACGTGTTAGAATATCCTGTATAAATGCACACAATAAAATATTTGAAAACATGATATTCAAATTCTGTGCAGTCGTACGTAATTCACTTGGGTGAAGAAGATATTTACCGTATTTTAATCGTGTAATTAATTCCGAGAATATACCTATTGATATAAATTGCGAAAGGCAACCATTCCACTAGTTGGTTTTGAACATTGCTAGAGTAACAATGCGTGACTTTGGAATCTGACAACATTAGGATTATTATATTCCGATTATTGTTTCTATTGTACGCAGTCGTGTATGAAATGGAACAAGTATGTTGAGACAGTTCAAATTATTTTTATGATGCTGGCGAGTACTAATATATTATCTGTTCATTTACGTGTAACATTTGATTTTGCATTAATACTTCCATTTTTAATTTATCCAAGTGTGTATTTTGAACTATCGTGTTTTCACAGACAGTGGAATATTGTACCTGCAGTTGACATAGAATTTTTTTTTCTCTTAAAGGTACATCGGTGTTTCCATTGTTTTAAACCTTAATTAATGTGTTATGAAAAATTAAATTTTGTCATCACTAGCTTGGATATTTTGGTTCAGTGTAAGTAAAAGAATGAAAGGTCAATGTGTGAAGAATGGGACAGTTCTACGCATAAGCGTGACTTGGTGCGGAGCGGGGGGGATGCTGCTCCAATATTTTTTCTACCTAAGAATAATTTCTGTGCTACTGAGTTGAAGAGGGGCAAATAAAAATAGAAACGATCACGTGGGTGGTTTAAGGACAGAAAGACCTGCGTTAAAACTAATCTTCCCTATCATTCTAACTTGACTCCTTTGTAAATTAAATTTAATAATACCCATCGTCGAATTTGACTCTCCACTCCACTCCCCGGATATTATGAACCAAGTTACGCCTATGGTTCTACGACTTGTTGTGTAGAGAATTTCCATTTCTTTTTTAAGTTAACAAAGAAGGGACACATGTAATTGTGACGAACATTTTCGCTAGGTGGCTCCATAGCTACACTGCGTTGTTCGTTCTCATAATTGTAACAGAGTATCTGTATGAACTGACATTATTACTAAACTGTGTGCAGTAAGGCTTCAGGATTTCAAGGATTGACGATACAAGGGAGTTGGCTGCAAATTTTTTATGGCCTGGTGTCTTCTCATTCTGTTGATAAGCTCTAAAACGAACTTTGGTTTTAAAGTGTAAGCATTCGTGTAGAATTAAGTTACGCGCGAAAAAAACTACAAGAATTCAGATTTTATAATACTATTAAAATGGATGACATCTTCATACACGTGTATACTTGTTACGGGCCG
>Ga0123354_10003628_pt1 | contig 21402 bp, 14 predicted proteins | sample TergutLab28metaG_2_FD_97872 | JGI IMG/M metagenome (GOLD analysis project Ga0123354, IMG submission 97872) | Labiotermes labralis P4 segment gut microbial communities from Petit-Saut dam, French Guiana - Lab288 P4 | ecosystem: Host-associated > Arthropoda: Insects > Digestive system > Gut ... | reverse complement strand
GATAGCCGACAAGATGTCATATAGCCAAGTTTTTATTGTTTCATCCATAAATCAACTGCCTGTTTTGGTCAATATTCTTGAGAAAATAAGGATTCTTTATTGCTTGTTCTTCAAGTAAATCAATAGGTCTTTGTAAAGTATCCTGCAAAGCAAATTTTAGGTCAAAATAATTGTCGGCATAATCCTCTACCGGCATCTGATTGAAAGACACAATAAAATCTACATCGCTATCTGCATTAAATCTGTTTGTCAGCACAGAACCGAAAACATACAACGTTTTTACATTTCTTTGACGGCATAATTCCGACAAGATATTTTTATAATCTTCGATATTCATAGTAAACTTTTATCTTTCAACGCAAAATTACAACATTATTTCCAGACAACAAAAAATTCCGGAGAGACACCATTCCGCCCAAAAGCGATCCATTTTCCCCCTGATAAAAAATAATATTTCACCAATCGTAGATAAATATTTCGCAAAAAGACTTTTTTTTCTACTTTTGCAAAAAAAAGTCACCCCGATTGAGCGTTTGTGAAAAAATTCTTCTTATCTTTGCCTCGTTCGGGCAAATTTGTCCGGACAGACATAATGTGAAGCGTTTTCAGCTTTATCCTGTTCTGTAAATTCGACCAAATTTTTTATGTAGAAGGGTAAGCAGTGCAGACGTTCATGTTTGGTGTTATATAGTGGTCCTAATTATATAACAACTTGCGTGGGGTGACTGTTTATTTCTACAAAGGTGCTTGGTCGTGCCTACAGAACGATAAACAATAAAACATTCCCACGCTTTTCTTTTTGTCTTCCCAAACAATTATTTCATATAAAATTTTTGAGCCTAACGGCTATTATTAGTGTTCAATATAAAAAAATCAATTATTAATCTTTAATTTTTTACAAAAAATGAAATCGAAAGTATTATTATTTATGGTTGGAGCTTGGATTTGCTCCATAGGGGCTCTATCAGCTCAGAGTGTTCAAACGGCTACGCTTCAGAAAAGCGATGGCGTGCAAGTGTTTTATGGGATGGATGCGTTGAACGATGCGGTCATTACAGCGCAAGACGGGAATGTGATTTATTTATCGGCAGGGGATTTTAACGGGCTATCAAACGTTCAAAAATCCATTAAAATAATCGGAAGCGGAGGATTTAATGCAATTGAAGCGAAAAATACGGTAATCCGAGGCTTACAAACTTGGAGAAATGGATCTTATACTGATTATTTGGAATTTGAAGGTTTTGTCGTAAAAGGAACGACAACATTATACCAATCTTCAATGGTAAAAATGGAAAAAATATCTTTCGAAGGTGATTGTAATTTACAAGATGTAAATAATATAGAAATTTCAAGTTCGTTAGTATTGCAATATTTCAGGTTTTCTTATAATTCTTGTATTAACACCGTTATAGCAAATTGTATAATAAATTGTTTAGCTAACGGTCCGGTTTTAGGATCCACGGTACTTGTTTCAAATTCTATTATATATGCACTGGATTATGCTGAAGCAGTGAGAGCAATCTCGTTAAAAAACAATATTATTGTTGCAAATCAGTATGGCGATATACCTGCTTCAGTCAATAACAATGTTTTCACGGGAGCCGGCAATTTCCCGGACATTACTAACCAATCGGGCAATTGGGAAAATGTGGTTTTATCCGACTTATTCGTTAATCAACCTGAAAACAAATGGGACCCGACTTATGATTATCATTTGAAAAATCCGGCAAATTATACCCGACCCAATGACACACAGGCAGGTATTTACGGCGGAGTTTTTCCGTGGAATCCCGTGCCTTCAAATCCGCAGATTCTTGAAAGCAAGGTGGAACCCGTTACTACCAATGATGGCAAATTGAATTTCCAAATCAAAGCGGAAGCGCAACAATAAATTTTATCCGCTATGATTAAAAAAATCAGGATTATCGGAGCCTTATGGCTTTGGGTAATCACGCTGGCTGCGCAAACCAACAATTCGCTTACCACTTTTCAATATTGGTGGGACGATAATTTGCCCGTCGGCGAACAAACAATATCGGGTAGTACGATTACGTACACTGAACCGGTTGATACAAAGACTTTGAACGATGGTTTTCATCGTTTCAATTATCGCATAAAAGATAATCGGGGTGCATGGAGCCAAACGGTGTCAACTTATTTTCTGAAACGAACCGGTGTGCCCACAACAGCCAATACTGTTGATAGTTTGCAATATTGGTGGAATGATGATTTTGCAAGCAAAACGCAAAAACCGGTTACTCGCGGCGGGATGGTTGAAATAAACGATTTCGGCGATGCAACGGCTTTGAAGGACGGATTTTATCGTTTCAATTATCGCATAAAAGACAATCGGGGCGCATGGAGCCAAACAGCGACAACTTTTTTCCTGAAACGGACAAATGTGCCGACTACAGCCAATAGTCTTGTTACTTTGCAATACTGGTGGGATGGCGATTATGCTTCGCTTGTCGAGGAAGTGCTGCCGCAGCCGGAAGCCTTGATTTCGCTCGATAAAACCGGTGCAATAGCTGCTTTGAGCGATGGTATTCACCGTCTGTCTTACCGCGTGAAAGACAACCGTAATCAATGGAGCAGCACCGAGACTTACGCGTTTATTAAATACGGAGCGAACTTCACTGAGCCGGAAATACGAATAAACGACGGTATGATTTATCAATTCTTCGATGCTAAACTGACTTGGAACGAAGCCAACGATTTATGCCAACGCCTCGGCGGCAGTCTTGCCACTGCCGAAAACGAGAGCGACAGTTTGTTCATCGCTTCCGCAATGAAAGAACATACCGGCATATATTACTATTGGTTAGGCGACGCAAGCAACTATTACGCAATCAATACGGGAAGTGATAATTTGCAGTGCGGTCGTTTGTCCGATAATCAGGATTATCCGGGTGATGTGATTGTCGGTTTTATTCTGAAAAGAGCATTGGGGGGTGTAGGTTCGTTGGAAGCAAATTTGCCTGCATCGGCAAATATCGGCAATTATAAAAACATGACGCTTGAATTGACCAACGATTCCGGACAACGTTTCTCGCTGACCGTTACCGAAAAGTTGAAGTATGTTTTCAACGGCATTCCCGCCGGACCCTATCAATTGACGCTGAAAAATAAATACGGCGCAATCGTGGGGCAAGTTTCCGACATTACTATCGCCGATGGTTTTCAAACGGTAACTTTCTCTTCTTTGCTTCCGGTATATAAAGTGCAATTGGCTGTCACCGGCAATCAAGACCCGGCGGGGCAGGCTACCGTAAAATGGTATGACGAAAACGAAACTTTGCTGAGTACGGGCGATAGTATTACCGGTACGGTTTCTGGAATGGTATTGAACTATCAAATCGGTTTCAATGAAGCGCTCGGAAAACTTTATGTATTGCCGCCCATGCAGAGTTATACGGTAATTGCAGGGAATAATACCATTGCGTATGCTTTGGAGAAAATTCCGGTCGTTACGATAGAAGGTCAGGTAAGAACCGAAGACAGAGGTTTGATTCAGGGGGCAGTTATAACTGTTTCTCAGTTGTTGAACGGAAAATATTCCAAAATAATCACCGGAACAACCGATCGGGACGGCAAATTTTCCATGCAAGTCAATAACGATTCAAGTACGATCATTGTCTCTTATCCCAATTATCTCAATCAAACGCTTCTCAGGTCGAATTTCAACGAAGCGACCGATTTGGGAACGATCAGCTTGTCGCCTGTAAAGGGAGCAATCGTCACTTTGAATTTAGCTTTCACTCCAAGCTTGTCGGCGGGTGAAACGCCCGGTGCGCAAAGTTGGTATTCCGATTATCAAAATGTAGATTATGCATTGTTTAATGTTACACAAGGAATATCAATTGACAATTCAGTGGTTCAGTATCCCGATATTGTGCTGCTTGATGGCGCCGACATTAACGACGAAATTCGCATTACGGCAAGCAGCCGTACGAATGCGTTTGATCCGGTGCAAAGCCTTGTCAAATTGGATGAGCTTCTTCGTGCAACGGCACAACTGAATATCGTGCAGCGCGGTTCGATCCGGGCAATTTATACCGTAAGCGGCAACAGCGGGAATATAGGAATTCTGTATGATGCCGCCGGACGTTGGATGAATCAGTATGCCTATATGGGCAATACTTTGCAAACAGGCGATTTGCCGGACGGTACTTACCGGCTGGTATCCATGGGGAACAGTTCTTTTTTCAATACCTTGCAGAACTTGTCGGCTTTTGCTTCCATCGGATTAAAGCAAAATACCGATTATGATTTGCAAACCGTGACCGTCAAAAGCGGAATGATAACGGCGGTGACCGTACCGTCCATTCCCGGTTTGGATGAAAGTCAATGGTATTACACGGGAAATAACACTTCTTTTTCGGTCAATAAGTCTTCGGTGACGGCAGGAAATTATTTGACGCTTCGCAGTGCCATCGATTTCAAAGATGAAAGCCGATCGAAAGTGAGCAACGTAAGGCTATTGGTAGATCTGCCGGAAACTTGTGCCTTTGTTGCCGGTTCCATCATGATCGGAAACACGATTGCTACAGTTTACACTTTTGAGGATAACCGCTTGACTTTGCCGTTGACAAACTATTCCGATATTGTGAAATTCTGTGTGATTCCCACGCAAGGCGGCGACTATGCTCCCAATGCTTTTGTGCAATTCGATATGGACGGCAAAACCATTCTGCAACCCATAGGGACTGCTCCATTCAGAGTTGAAAATATGGGTTTGAGCGTTCCGAGCCTGACGGCGCAAAAGAACATTCCGGTGCGAGGCGTAACTACAGCTAATTCCGATATTAAAGTTTATGACAGCGATATGCTGATCGGGCAAACCAAGGCATCGGCAACCGGTAATTGGTCGCTGCAAGCCGATTTGTATAAACCCTATGCACTGTCGTATCACAATATTCATGCCGAAGCGGAAACGCCGCAAGGTTTGACTTTGCAGTCGGAGGTGAAGGAAGTAACTCACAATGTTTCTGCCATTGAAGTATCGAAAGTAACGATGATCAATGTGGCGCACCCTGCTTCATCGTTGGATTTGTGTGAATATGTATCGGTATTCGATTTCTTAAACCCCGATAAAACACCGACAATCTATTGGTATTGGCTCCAATATCCGGATTTTACGTTCAAGATAGAGTTTACAACTTCTGATACCGCCAAAGTTTCAAATGTGGAATTGTTTGTAAAAACAACCTCCGGAAGTGTGTTTAATTTACCGACAACTTACGACAGCAATAAAGGTTATTGGGTCGCATCCGGTAAGTTTGATGCAAATAATTTGCCGGTGAATGTGAGTGTGGATTATTTGGCGGATACGGAACCATTGATGGATAGAGATTATTTGAATGAAAATTATGATTTTTTTGATATATTGAAAAATGATTATAGCGAAGAAGTCCTATCGACAGATTCTATTATAGCCGATATTGATGCAGAATTAGCAAAAGAAAATATTGATTATACCAAAGTATGTGATTTATATAGGAATCTTGGTGATAATTTAGGTATAAAATCCTCTATTGGTGATAATTCTCTTGAGGGCATGAGCGAAGATGAAATAAAAAGTTATATTGAACAATTGACAATGCAATCAGATGAGTTGATTAGCGCTACCGATACATTAAATTTCGGTAAATTTACCGAGAGTTCAATTTACGGAACATATTCATTTATCGAGTCGGAAATAGAGAGAAGTATTACTCTATCTACGTGTCAAGGAATCAATGAAATGGAATTGGAATCTTTAGGTTTTGTGAAATATAATACAACCAATAGCAATCCCATCTATGTTAAAGTCCTTGATAATTATTATCAATACATTGATTTTGAACGTAATGTTAATATAATAATGCCTGTTGAAGCTGAAGATACTTCTTTGTTAAGAAACGATAATTTAAGAAGCTCGAATAGTCTGGATCAACTTCTTTCTTTCATAAAAAAGATGGGGGAAATAATAGTAGAGGTACAAGGAAAATATTCTCTGATAGATCTTTTTAACGAAAGAATAGCTATAGAATTTGACAAAGCTTTAGCGGAAGTAGAAAAAAATTATAGAGCTTCTCAATCTCTTCGTGAAAGTTTTTTTGATTTGAGTAGTGAAGTTATAATAGATGATAATTCTCTATCAAAAGCTTTCAAAGAAGAAAAACAACTTGCAAAACAATATCGAGACTTATTATCTTCCAGAAAGGCTTGGGATAAATGTTTTCAGCAAGTTACTGCTGTTTTGGGTTTTATAAATGATTGTATTGCGTATAAAAAGGAATTGGAAGAGTATGTTTCTTTATATAATTCTGTTCCTGAGTGTCCTTGTCATCCTGATAGATCACAAGATTTAAAAAATGAAATTTTAGGCAAAGGTTTGTTATCCGGAGCATATTATGTTGCAAGTTTTACAACTGACGGGATGGCAATAAGCGGTGCATTTGCAACAGTATTGGCTGCTCCGGCAACAGGTGGAACCAGTCTTGCCGGGACAGCTGTTTGTATTGCAAAAATAATTGGTCAAATGGGGCTTAACTATTTATATGATTGGAGCTCAAAAAAGACAAAGGAAAAGTTGTCAAATGACGTGGAGGCGCTGCAATGGGCAATGCATTCATATTGTAATGATTGCGGACCCGATCCTAATCCTAATCCCGGCGACGGCAATGGCGGTGGCGGTGGTAGTTCCTGGGGGGGTACCGGCAATCGCAGCGGTGAAAGCGGAGGTGTAGATAAAGGTGTTCAACTTGATCCCTCCGGCTACGTCTATGAAGCCGTTACTTCCAATCGTTTGCCCGGCGTAACCGCTTCTGTCTATTATGAAACGGAAGTAGAAGATATGTATGGCGATCGCGTTAAGAAATCCGTTTTATGGGATGCCGATAATTATGAGCAAGTGAATCCGCAAATTACGGATGAATACGGTCAATATTCGTGGTTTGTTCCGATAGGTTTGTGGCAGGTAAAATACGAAAAAGATGGTTACGAACCCGTTTACAGCGATTGGCTGCCCGTGCCGCCGCCGCAATTGGATGTCAATATAGCAATGGTGCAGGCTACGCATCCCGAAGTACAAAACGTGAAAGGCTACGAAAGCGGTATTACGATTGAATTCAGCAAATTCATGATGCCCGCAACCTTGGGAACCGAGTCCATTTTTGTTACTTTCAATGATGAACCGGTGCCGGGAAGCATTGTATTCCTTAATGAGGAAGTCAACCCGCATAACAGCGAGGAAAGTTTTGTGTCGAAAGTCCGCTTTGTGACGGAAACGCCTTTCAATGCCGGCGATGAAGTGGTTCTCACTGTCAAGCAAGAAGTCAAAAGCTATGCAGGCATTATGATGGCGGAAGACTTTGTGCAGCGCATAGTGATTCAGAAAGAAGTCAAATCTTTGATTGTTCCGACGGTTTTGAACCTCCTGACCAATGAAAAGGGTCGGTTGGAAGTCTCAGCCCTGCCGCAAGATGCAGCTGCCGGAAAGAAAATTACCGTACGTTCGGTTTCACCCTCTATTGCCACCGTAAGCAAAGAAGCTGTTTTGGATGCTGCCGGCACAGCAATTTTGGATATCACCGGCGAATTACCCGGTACTACTCTGTTTTATGTTTCGCTCGATGAAACGGATTTGAAGGAAGAAATAACGGTTAAAGTGACGATACCGCAGCCTGAAGCTGTTGAGCAAGTTGAAAAACCAACCGCTTCCATCCCGTCCGGATCGACAGTAGAGAAAAATACAACGGTAAGGTTTTCGTCCAACACCGCCGGCGCAACGATTTATTACACGCTCGACGGTTCCGTTCCTTCGGCTGCTTCCGGCTTGAAGTATTCGCAACCGATTGCGATTACAGAAGATGTGACCATCCGGGCAATAGCTGTCAAAGAGGGCATGACCGATAGCGAGACAGCCGTATTTGAATATTACGTTCAAGAAGGACCGGTAGTTCCGCCGAGTACAAATGAACAAGTTGCAAAGCCATCCGCTTCCATCCCTTCGGGCTCGACGGTCGAAAAGAACACAACGGTAACACTTTCGTCCGCTACAGCCGGTGCAACGATTTATTTCACGCTCGACGGCTCCGATCCTTCGGCTGCTTCCGGTTTGAAGTATTTGCAACCGATTGTCATTCCTGACGATGTAACCATCCGGGCAATAGCCGTGAAAGAAGGTATGTTGGATAGCGATCCGGCGGTTTTCGAATATTATGTCAGCGTAATAACCGGCATTCCCGTTGTGAAAGATCCTTCGCAATACCGGATGTTTATTTCGCCCAATCCCGTTCGTTCGGGAAAACCTTGCAAAGTCTTGTTCAATATACCCGACAATGCTTTAAAAGATTTTTATATTTCCGTTTACTCTACATCGGGTGAAAAGGTGTATGAAAATCAACGCTTGATTCCCGTTGTTGAAATTACCGGCTTGCGACAAGGGTCATATATTATTCGTTTGTCGGATATAAAAGGCAGGAATTATCATACGCAAAAGATTATTGTGATAAATTAAGTCTGTCTTCTGTTGTCTGAAAGTTTATCTTTCAATTAAAAACTTGGGAAAAGTCGGTAATATTTTGACTTTTTCCAAGTTTTCTGTATTTTTGCTTAAAAATTGATTGTATTTTACATTCCCTTTTGCTAATACAGGAATAAAAAACGATGAAAATCATTGATCTGACACATCCCATATCCGAAAACATGCCTATGTATCCCGGTACCGATACACCCAAGCTGCATGTAGCATCCAACCATACCGAACATGGTTTTATGGAAACCTTGATAAGTCTGTACTCGCATACCGGCACGCATATCGATGCACCCGCACATCTCTTCGCCTCCGGCTTAACACTTGATGAATATCCGGTTGAACAATTTGTGGGTAAAGCATTGATTGTCGATTGCCGTATGCTTAAAAAGGGAGAGAAAATTTCGATGACGCTTATCGAGGAAAAAGGGAATAGTCTGAATGAAGCCGACTTTTTATTGTTTCTTACCGGACATGACAAGTTATGGGGAAGTTCCGACTACTTTCGCGGTTTTCCCCTGCTGTCGGAAGAAGCGGTTGACCGGATAAATCGACGCAAGCTAAAGGGTATCGGCATTGACGCTCCCTCATTCGACCCTGTCACGATTGATGAGTCGGAGCAAACTTTGAACGAGTTACATAATCATTGTGCTATTTTAAAAACCAATCGTACCGTTCTGCTCGAAAACCTTTGCAACTTGGATGAAGTCGGTAATGATTTATTTTTGCTCTGCGCCTTGCCGCTAAACACCGTCAATGCCGACGGCGCTCCGGCTCGAATGATAGCATTGGTTGAATAGATTTGCATATTGACTACTTTTGATTTAACTTTACGCAATGAAAGAAAGATTAACAACATTCAATAATGAGTTTGCATCTGCTTCAATTAGCGTCGAGAACAGCAAATTACAAGCAATCTTAAAAAGCCTGGTACGTGCAAGAAAAGAATTTGATTCGACACGATTCATGGTATTGATTGTCGGACCCGTGAAATCGGGAAAATCCACGCTTGTAAACATATTTGCGCGAAATTATGTAAGCCCTACCGCTTACGAAGAATGTACCGCTCGTCCCTGTATTATCGCGAAAGTGTCGAAAGGATGTATAATAAGACAATACAAGTCATTCGGAGTCAGCGGCGATGACAAGATAAAAGCTTTTGACGTTATCATTGACAACCTGCGGGGAATTGCCGACGAACAAGAGGTAACTGAATTGGCAACTTGGAAAGATTTTCCGTTGACCGAAGAAAATATTACACGCAATTTAAAGATAAATCCGCTTCATCTGGACAAACAAAGTTTTGAATCCGAACCCCTTATTACATTGTTGGAGGTACATGGAGGGAATTTCATTAACGACGAAATAGTATTGATCGATATGCCCGGACTTGACGGTTATACAGTCAATCATTTCGAATCGGATACTTATAAGCGGATGGCAGAACGAGCCGATTTCGTAATATTTGTGCAAAGTACATCTTCGGTTATCAACGACAGTTCAAAAAAGTTCTTAGACCACTTGTACGGACCAAAATCCAAGCGACGCCCTCCCATGTGTTTGATTCACAACATTCATGAGTATGATTATTGGCGGTATGAAACAGAATCCGAACCGGAAAAGGCTGCGGAAAGCGAAAATCCGAACCGGACAGAAGAAAGAGATGCGAACATAAGGAAGCAAATTGAGATAGGAATTAACAGAATCACAGCGCTTATAGGTCGAAAAGACGATGAAGAAATCCGTGTAAAATCGGTAAACTTAGGTAAAGTTAACGACTATCTTTTCAACGTGAAATTTTTGCCGAAGTTCAAAAACATATTGTCCGAAGAATTTCATTCCTTCGAACAATATGAAACGAACTTATATGAGTATCTCACAACCAAGCAACGTGTCATTCGCGAAAAAAACAGTATAGACGGAGCAAGAGGAGCCTCGGAAAAAGCATACGCGGATTTTAACGAAATAAAAAGAGAAATCAACAAACGATTGGATGAGATTAATACTATTCTTGATGTGCTGAATAACATTCCGTCGGAGATTATCAATTATGGTACTTCCTACAGAGCCGGTTCCATCTCAGCCGAAATCCGGGAAGAAGCGCAACATGATATGAATTTAAAAAACTGGGAGAGCAGAGTTATTTCCGCCAAAAAAGATTTCGTTCCGAAGCATATTCCCGGCTTAGGAATATTAAAAGCTCAAACCGTATATAGCGAATTGGATCGATTGGCAGACAGTTTAAGCAGAAAGTCCGGCGCTTCAAAAGGCAGTACATTGCATAACAGTACCATCGAAAAATTTAAAAAACATTGGGAAGAACAGTTTATACGTTTAAAAAGTAAGATTGAACAACAATTGTCGGAATGCAAAATTCAATTTGTGTTTCCTTATTTTGATTTCGCTTCTTTTGCACCCTGTATTGATGATGTATTCAAGAACAACGACATTAAAGGGTGGGCAGGAACAAACGCCGCATTTACCGGCAGACTGAATACTCAATATTACCGGTTTAAATCGGAAATAACGCAAGAGATCAGGCTTAATGATTTTTTACGGATAATTCCCGATACCTTTATCGGCATGTGCAAAGAATACGCGAATAAAGTCATCGAAAGCTTCAAAGAAACAAGAGCCGGATATACCAATCCCGAATCCACGGGCATTTTGGACAAAGAAAAAAGCCGCCTTCAAAATGATTTAGATTTGATAGATAAAATGCTGGCGTTTATTCCCAAAAATTTGTTGCCGTAATGAAAAAGAATTTTATCGCGTTAATTATCGGAGTGTTTATTATTTTGCTTTTATTAATCGTTTCAAGCATATTGACCATAGGCGATAAAATATCTTCGATCAGTACGTGGGGAGCTTGGTTGTTTTATTTGATTTTTGTTGTCGCCTTGATTGTTTTTGTTGCTGTTCCAACCTATAAAACCTTGAGAAGTCCGACAATGCCCAACTTCAATTCGGATGATACGGATATGCAAAAAGCGCATAATGCAGTAAGAACCGTTTTAAGAAATTGCGATTTGGAAGAACAGGAACGAGCCGATATGGAATCGGAACTCAATTCTTTGGGCGGAAAAGACGTGCTTCAAAAATTTTGGGATGCTCGCGTAGAAAAGATAGACAAAATGATAAGGAAAAGTGCTGTGTCCGTTTTCACCATGAGCGCTATTTCTCAAAAAGGAAGTATTGACATGTTGATCGGTATTATCATTAATTTTTCAATGATTAATAAATTAGTGAAAACCACAGGATTCAGACCCACGTATTTACAGTTGGCAAAAATATATTTTCGTGTTTTGGGAGCTTCATTTGTAGCGTTAACCGTCGATGATTTGTTGGATGAAATCGATTTCAACGGTATTATCGGAGGATTGGGATTAGGGGCAATTGCCGTAAAATCATTTGCCGATGGGGCGATCAATGCTTATTTAACAATTCGCATCGGTTATGTGACCAAAGAATATATTCGTTTGGGAGAAGATTTCAATGCTTCGGAAGCAAGGGCGCGAGCTCGAAAATCAGCCGGAAAGTCTATCAAGCCCCTGATTTCGGATTTAAAAGATACAGTCCTGTCATTATGGAACAAAGCAGAGAATAATCAACCGGCGGATGTATGAATAGTAAATATATAAAACGCTACGAAAGCCCTTCAATATATCCGTTCACAATGTCGATTCGGTTGGCTTGGGGTTCTTTGGGAAGTCCCGGCATTCGCATGATTTGACCGGCAATGGCAACAATGAATTTGGCTCCGGTGTTAATCACAAAGTCGTTTATCTTAAATTCAAAATTCTTGGCAAGCCCGTATGCTTTTTCGTTATCCGAGAATGAATATTGCGTTTTTGCAATACAAACAGGGAAATCATTGATGCCGATTGCGTCAATTAATTTCAACATTTTATTGGCTTGTTCGCTGAAGGTTACAAATTCCGCACCATAAATGTTTTTGGCAACCTTATCTATTTTTGTTTTGATGGAATCTTGCTCGGAATAAGTGAATTGCAATGGTTTGGACGGATTATTCTCTATCGTTTCGACAACGACTTTCGCCAGATTAACAGCACCTTCTCCTCCTTTGGAAAATGCTTCATTGATAGCGAATCCCACACTTTTGGTATCACAAAATTGTTTTATTAGAGCGATTTCATCCTCCGTGTCTTCGGCAAATTTATTGAAAGCCACGACAATACTTTGTCCGAAATTCCGCATATTTTCAATATGTTTTTCCAAATTGGCTAATCCGTTTTGTATTCCTTCCGGATCAGGTTTCTTTATATTTTCAACGGGAACTCCGCCGTGCATTTTCAGACCTTGTGCCGAAGCTACGATAACCGTTAATTTGGGTTGCAAACCCGATTTGCGGCATTTGATGTTGAAGAATTTTTCGGCTCCCAAATCGGCTCCGAATCCGGCTTCGGTAACAACATAATCGCCGTAGGTCAATGCCATTTTGGTAGCCAACAAGGAATTGCAACCGTGAGCGATATTTCCGAAAGGACCGCCGTGAATAAATGCCGCCGTATGTTCGGTGGTTTGTACTAAATTCGGATTGAGGGCATCTTTCAACAGTACGGTGATTGCACCTTCGATACCTAAATCTCTTACGGTAAATGGTCGATTATCATAAGTAAAGCCCAACAAAATATCACCGATGCGTTGTTTCAAATCATCAATATCGGTTGTTAAACATAGAATCGCCATGATTTCGGAAGCAGCGGTAATGTCGAATCCCGTTTCCGCAGGAATTCCGTTGACTGTACCTCCCAAACCGGTAACAATGCGCCGAAGCGAACGGTCATTTACATCTAAAACCCTTTTCCACAAAACTTCTTTGAGCTGCTTTCCACTCACGCCCCTGTTTTGGTACAAATAATTATCCAGCAAAGCGGCAATCATATTGTGCGCTGAAGTAATTGCATGGAAATCGCCCGTAAAATGCAGGTTGATATTTTCCATGGGCAACACTTGCGAATACCCGCCGCCGGCTGCTCCGCCTTTCATCCCGAAACAGGGACCAAGCGACGGTTCACGCAATGCTACAATTGCCTTTTTCCCGATTTTATTTAACCCGAGCGCCAAACCGATGGAAACGGTGGTTTTTCCGATTCCCGCTTTGGTTGGAGTTATGGCAGTAACCAGAATCAGATTGCTCTTCTTCACCTTTTCTTCATCAATCAGGTTGATGGGAATTTTGGCGATATATTTCCCGTAATTCAACACTTCATCTTCCGGAATATGAATACCGGTGGCGATCCTTTTAATTCTGTTGAGTTTAATGCCTCGTGCAATTTCAATGTCTGTTTTCATTTTATTTTTATTAAACAGCCGGCAAAGGTAAGAAAAAATGTTGTATTTTGAAGGATACCTTGCAATGCTGCTATTTCTCCATCTGCTTCATCGCTTCCGCCAGCCTGACAAACTCGCGTCGATAACCTTGTTTGTCTTCGCCGAATCCTTTGCTCGCTAATGCCGTTACATCATCGTAAGTAGCGGTGCCTTTGAAATCGGAATTCTTCAGCAATTGCCCGAACATCGCCACTGCCGAAGCAAATGTGTAATCAACGCTCGGAGTTTTGTTTTTATCGCTTATCAAAACGGGAATTTCCATCTTGAGACTGTTATCGCCGGTAAGCGGTTTATAACGCAATTTTACCGTCATCATCTCGTTGTTTTTTACTCCCCGGTCGGATTCCGATGTTGTGTTTTTTTGATATTTCAACTCATCGACACTGCCGTAAGGATTTTTCACTCCCACCGGAATTATTTCATAAAATGCCGTTACCGTATGACCTGCACCCAATTCGCCGGCATCCTTCGTATCGTCGTTGAAATCTTCCTTGTTCAACAGACGACTTTCGTAGCCCACCAAGCGATAAGCGTTGACATAAGCCGGATTAAATTCCACCTGCATCTTTACGTCTTTTGCCACGGCATACATGGAAGAACCGAATTCCTGTACCAAAACACGGTTGGCTTCCTGAAGATTGTCGATGTAAGCATGATTTCCGTTCCCTTTTTGCGACAGGATTTGCAGTTTGTTGTCTTTGTAATTCCCCATTCCGTATCCCAAAATCGTCAGATAAACTCCGGTTTGGCGTTTTTCTTCTATTAAATTTTCCAATCCTTTTTCACTCGAAACGCCTACGTTAAAATCTCCGTCGGTGCAGAGAATAATGCGGTTGTTGCCGTTTTTGATGAAATTCTTTTGAGCAACTTTGTAAGCCAATTCGATACCGGCGCCTCCGGCAGTCGAACCTCCCGCATTCAAGGCGTCGAGCGCTTCGAGAATCTTTTGTTTGTCGGCACCCGATGTCGAGGGCAACGCTTCGCCGGCTGCGCCTGCATATACCACAATCGACACACGGTCTTTATCGCGTAAGTTGTTGGTTAATAATTTTAAAGACGATTTCACCAACGGCAGGCGATTGGCACTGTACATCGAACCGGAAACATCAATCAGGAAAACAAAGTTGGACGAGGGAATATTTTCGGACGGAATTTCTTTTGCTTTTACGCCGATACGTACCAGAAGGTTTTGCTTGTTCCAGGGGCAAGCCTGCGTTTCGGTCAGAATGCCGATCGGATCTTTCCCGGTCGGATTCGGATAATCATACGAAAAATAATTGATAAGTTCTTCCACCCGCACAGCGTCTTTCGGAGGCTTTTCTCCCTGATTAATCATCCGACGAACATTACTGTAGGAGGCGGCGTCCACATCGAGCGAGAAAGTGGATAGCGGTTCGGATTTTGCTTCTTTGAACCGGTTTTCGGCAAATGAACCGTACTCTTCATTATTTTCGGAATCGTAGGAATAAGGCAGAGGAGCCGTTAAGCCGTGCACCGAGACCGCCTGCGGAACGGAATTCATTTCATACGCCACTGTTTTGTGTTCTTGCAGGTCTGCAATATCAACCATGCCGACCGTATTCCCCATTTTTGTCTTACAGCCGTAATAAGATAATACGACAAATAAAACGGCTGTAACGCCCATCACTTTTAATACTGTTGCTTTCATAAGATTTATAATTATTAAGTGAATAAAATTTGTTTTATTAATGGATGCCGCGGAAAGGGAAATTCCATAAAAGTTTTTTATTTTTGCATAAAATTAAATGAAAGCCGGAAAACCATACAAGCATTGGAGCGACGATGAACTGTTGAGACAATTCGTCAAAACTTCCAATCAGGAATTATTGGGACAATTGTATTCCCGATATATTCCTCTGGTTTACGGATTATGTTTGAAATACCTGCAACAAACGGAAGATGCAGAAGATGCCGTCATCAATATTTACGAGGAATTAACGAAAAAGCTGCACAATTACCGGATCGAAAATTTCAAAACGTGGTTGTACAGTGTTACGAAAAATCATTGTTTACAGATACTGCGAAAAGAAAAAACCGGGATTTTTGAAGAAATCGATCTTCGAATTATGGAATCGGACGATTTTGAACATCTAATAGACGCCGGTGAAGACAAGGAGAAAGAAGATGCATTGAATTATTGTCTGACAACGCTTCCGGAAGAACAACGCCGGTGTATTGCTTATTTCTTTTTCGAAGATTTTTCGTATGCCGATATTGTTGAAAAAACCGGATTTGCACCCGGCAAAGTCAAGAGTTATATTCAAAACGGAAAGCGAAACTTGAAGATTTGTATTCTTAACAAATTAAAAAGCTGATATGCCGCTCAGAGATTACATACGGGGCAATAAACGGGGAAAAGAAGCTAACCGGCTGGAACGCGAAGCGATGAACGATCCGTTCCTGCAAGAAGCATTGGAAGGTCTCGAAAATGTTGCGGGCGATCATGCAACAATTATCAACCGGCTTGAAAAGAAACTGACCAATCCTCCGGCGGCTTTTCATATAAATATACATTTGATATTAAGCTTGACTATTGCCGCTTCCGTTCTGCTTTTAATCGTGTCCGGTGCTTATTTCATTTTGGAAAAAGACAACCGGAGAGCTCCCGTATTGGCGGAGCTTCAATCGACTCTTGTTGTTGACACCGCCGAAGAATCTAACAGAAATGCGACCGCGGACCGGGAAAATCAAACGAAGCCGACCGTTCAAGCGCCGGCGGCAAACGAAAATAGAGAGTCGCCCCTCGCTGCGTCGCCGGTAAGAAACGAGCATCAAGCGAATAAAGCGTTAATGAACGCCGTTTCTCAAAGCGACGAGAAAAGCACTTTCGGCGAAAAAGAATTTCAAACTTGGTGTCGGCAAAAGCCGGATAAAAATGTTTGCGCCGGCAAAAGCGCTGTCGTTAAAGTATCTTTCTTCATCGACGAAACCGGAAAACCGTCGAAAATCGAATACAAGAAATATTCTTGCGAAGAGGCAAAAAAGTCAGTGGAACATCTGCTCGCTTCGTCTCCCGACTGGACCGAGAGAAACCGGAGGGTTACTTTGACGATTAAATGGTAGATAAGATGCATTGCCCGGGACAAGCTTGTTTCGGCTGTTATTTTTAGTTGAAAAACTCTTCTGTTAGATAAAAAACTGTGTCGATAAAGAACAAGACTTGATTACGCGACAAAACGTTTTCATCGTGTAAATCTTCAAAAATAACTCCAAGTTCAACGTTGTAATAGTCATTGTTACGAATATTTTTGAAGCCGTTGTATGCTAAAAACTGTTTTACGGCATTGATATCTGTCGGCTCGGTAGCGTTAATGAAATCTTGTTGAACAACAGCAAACAATTTATTGTAAAGGACTTTGAATCCCATAAATCTGTATGCCGCAGCAGGAAAAAAATAATTGTGAAGCAATAAATTGTTAAAATAGTCAAGCCAGGTTTCATAGAAAATGGAATTGTTGGTCTTAATGACCTGAAAATGGTCATAACGATAAACTTTTTGCTCTGCACCTTCGGCAAGAAAAGTTTCTTCGGGAATTTCGCTTGGATAAAACAGATTTCGAGCAGCAGCAAAACTCAAGATATACTTTTCTTCTTCTCTTTTGATTGACTTTTTGTTCGGACTTTCATAATCGATTTCCTCATTTCTTCTAAGGAAATGCTGTATGGCTTTGAGTTGGCTTTTATTGCTAATCTGTTCATTTCCGAGAATGATATTTTGTAGTTCATTTTTTATTTCCGGCATTTAATTATTTGTGTAATCTTTTTAATACAACAAAGATAATACAAAATCTCAATATAATTCTACTTTAACAGATTAAAAAGTTTATCAAGAACTGTAAACCCGAAGGGTTTAATCTTCATAACCCCCAATCGCTTCGCTCATTGTGAGTTACTCACATTAAGTCCTTCGGACTTTTTCGTTTTTGATAAACAAATTTCTAATGTGTTAAAGTAGAAATAAATATATTTGTTATATCGAAAACATTCGTGTAACTTTGTCAGTGTTCCGTTGCACGCAAGTCGGCGGACAGTGCGAGTTGAATACTTTCATAATAACTCCTAAAATTACATACAGATGAAAAAAAACATTTTATTATTATTTCTGCCGGTTTTATCGGCGCTTGTTACCGGGCCGATAAAAGCGCAAACCATTGATCTGTTTAACGGCGTCAATTTGGCAGGCTGGAAATTTGTCTTGCCCCCCAATTCACCCGATCCCGAAAATGTGTTTAATGTGCAAGACGGATTGATTCATATCTCCGGACAACCCTACGGCTATATGTACACTTTGGATGAATACGATAATTTCTACCTGAGCGTGGATTGGCGTTGGCCCGAAGAAGCGACCAACAGCGGAATCTTTCTTTTTATGCAAGACGACAATAAAGTATGGCCCAATGCCATCGAATGTCAGTTGCACGCGGGTGATGCCGGCGATCTCGTCCTGTTGGGCGGCTCGAATCTTGCCGAATACACGCCCAAAGAAGGAGAATCGCGTGTCGCTTACCCCGTAATCGAAAAGAAAGCCGATTGTTCGGAAATGCCCGTCGGCGAATGGAACAATGCCTTTATTATTTGCAGGGACGGAAGCATTACCGTCTTTATCAACGGCATTCTGCAAAATACGGGAACGAAATCCCCGCATGCAACCGGTCATGTCGCTTTGCAAAGCGAAGGAAAAGATATTCAATTCAGAAACGTAAGACTTACTCCGATAAAATAACACCGATTAATACATTCGCATTATGAAAAAAACTATGATTTGCGCGGCAGTCCTTGCCTTGCTTTTGTTTGCTCAATGCAATCCCGCTCCCGAAAAATTCATCGTCCGGTTCGACAACACCAAGGAAGTCTCCGGAACGAAGTTTGCAATCAAAAAAATCACGCCCGACTTGCCTCGCAACTGGGACGAATACAATTACGTGGTGCTGGAGTTTCGAATCACCACCTCGCAGCGCTTCAATATCGGATTCACCACCGATTCGGGCTACAACGAGTTGCGTGTGATGAGCTACGTTCCCAATGCCTGGAACAAATTAGCCCTTCCGCTGAAATTCTTCCGCGATATGCCCGATGCAAATATCGACCTTGCAGCCACTTACAATCAGCCCCGATATACCGGTTGGATCAATCTTGGCGGGAAACGCGGCGAACTTCATGGCGTTGATTCAATCGGCATTCGAATGCGAGTCCCTATCGGAAATCCCGAATTTGAAATCCGATCGATTGCTCTTTCGAAGGACGATCCGGGCGATAAATATTTGGGAGATAAGCCTGCCGTCGATGAATTCGGACAATCGGCTTTGGTCGATTACAAGGAAAAAATCGATTCGCTCGCTCAATTGAAAGCCGAATGGAACGCCGAAGATCAAGATATCGATAATGTCAGCCCCGATTACAACTATTCGCACTATGGCGGTTATTTGCAAAAGCAACTGAAGGCTACGGGATTCTTCCGTGTCGAAAAATCGGACAACCGATGGTGGTTTGTCGATCCCGACGGCTACGAGTTCTTGTCTGTCGGCGTCGATTGCGTGAACCCCGGCGGAGGCGGAAATGTCCGCGATGCGGACAAGCGGGCCGGCATGTACAAACAGTTACCGCCCGATCAATTCAAACAAAATTTCCGCGGTCACGAAATCTATTCTTTCGGCGAATGGAATCTTTATCGCCGCTACGGCGACAATTTCCGGGAAAAATCATGCGAGATGGCCGTCAAACGCATGAACCGATGGGGATTGAATACCATCGCCAACTGGTCGAATCCGAAAGTTTACGGCTTGAACCGAATCGCCTTCACCCAACAATTGCGGGGATTGGCGATGGAAAGCAAATTGATGGGACTTGCCGATGTCTATGCTCCCGGCTTTGCTTCGACGATGGATTCGGTCATGAGGTCGTATTTGCCCGAAAATAAAGATAATCCTTGGATAATCGGCTATTTTGTCGGCAACGAGCCGTCGTGGCTGGGTCAGGAAGCCCGTCTTTGCGACCTTATCTTGAAGGGCGACGATTGTCCCATTAAATCCGAACTGGAAAAATTCATGCAGGGCGGCGCTACGCCCGAACGCAAGAAGGAGTTCATCCTGCAAACTTTCCGCATCTTCCTGCAAACCGTCAAAGCAACGATGAAGCGATACGATCCCAACCACCTGAATCTCGGCATCCGTTTCGGTAATCTCAACGATTTGGACGAAGAGATGATGGAAATCTGCCGCACTTCTTTCGACATTCTCAGCTTCAATTGTTATTCGTTGGCTCCCGACAGGGAAATGATGGACCGCGCGTTCCGTCTGACCGACATGCCCATGATTATCGGAGAATACCATTTCGGAACGGTCGATCGCGGAATGGCGCAATCGCTTTGGCAGGTCAACTCCCAACGCGAGCGGGGAACGGCTTATCGTTATTATACAGAACAGGCTTATGCTCATCCCGGATTGATTGGTACGGCTTATTTCCAATGGTGCGACCAGGACTTGACGGGACGTTCCGACGGCGAAAACTATAACTGCGGATTGGTGGATGTCACCGATCGCCCCTACAAAGAACAAACCGAAGCCGTGATGGAGACCTCCAAGCGACTCTACGCCATTCATTCGGGCGAAATGTCACCGTTCGATCAAATGCCCGAGAGAGCACGCGGTCACGAAGCGATTCCGGATATTTGGAACGAGTAATCGTTCACGAATCATGAATTATGAATCATGGGTTATTTAACGGTCCAAGTTATAACTCACGATTGATGATTCATGATTCATTTACGACATTTTTCACGTTTTCGTTCATGGTTTTGTGAAAAGTTGTCATGCTATTATGATGAGCTGTCATGTTATTTCAATGATCTGCGATGTAATTTCAATGAACAAATATTCTTTTCTATCAATATATCCGGTGTTTGTAATAAACGTCGAGAATATGATTCTCGACGTTGAGGATTTTATGTTGAACATACAAGGTTTTGTTTCCCGGTTTTCGAGTATTATATTTAACACTCGGCAACCTATTTTCGAATAATGCAACAAAGATAAACAATATTTTCATTATTGCAAAATAATTTAATAGATAATCGGTAAAAAGTAGAAAAATGTTGCAAATTTGCAAGAAAAATTCGTCAATATTTGCACCGGAAGGATGAAATCATGAAAAATAGGCGTGAAACAGCATCAAAACAGCCGGAAACTATGGCGGTTTATGCTGATGACCGGAAAATATACAAGGTTTGATTTCTTTTACAATAGAAACTTGGGATCAACGTAAATAAAAGAGGGATCAAAGAATCCGGAACGGATTCGATATAGGTAGCCCGACGTGAAACGTCGGGAAACGAAATGAATGAACCGCACCCAAGCGGCGAAGCCTCGATATATTTTTGTTGCCTTTTATTAACCCATTTTGCAGTTTTTACCCCGTATCTCTCTGTTTTTCAACAGCGGCATTTTTCTGTGGTTCAATTTTGAGCACCACAGATTTTTTTCTGACGAAGGGAGCTTCTTTCATTTTCAGGG
>Ga0123354_10003627_pt1 | contig 21404 bp, 13 predicted proteins | sample TergutLab28metaG_2_FD_97872 | JGI IMG/M metagenome (GOLD analysis project Ga0123354, IMG submission 97872) | Labiotermes labralis P4 segment gut microbial communities from Petit-Saut dam, French Guiana - Lab288 P4 | ecosystem: Host-associated > Arthropoda: Insects > Digestive system > Gut ... | reverse complement strand
TTTGACGCCTAATGTCAACTATAGTGGTCGTACCGCACCGCTAACCTCTAAAGTTGCATTTTATATATTTATTCAACAAATATAGGTACTGAATATTTTAAACATGGTACACACTCTCCGTTTCTTTGTCGTCATAATGCAGTTTGTTTCATAATTCTAACATATTTGGTTCCGGTATTATTCACGTTTTATATACAGGGTGTGCTAAAATTAAAAAAATAATTTCGGCACCAAAAGGTTAAGGTATTTGCGTGCATAGTATTGTAAATAAATTCAAAATTAATTAACACAACATAAGTGCTTTAGTGAAAAGTGTTTGAATATTTCAAGTCGTAAACATAAATTCTAACTAACGATAATTTAATATTAACGGCCTCATGGCAAAGTCAAGTGGTATCGAAGTTCACCAAAGATACGTGTGTTTATAATGTCCTCATGCGCCACAGTCTCTCGGAAAAATGAAATGAAATTTTTATCTCCTAAAATTCAATTCTCTCGGAGTAAAATATTGGAAATTTGTACCTTGTGGAATGTTGATAGAGTTCTTATTCACGAACTCTCTTAAATCCTTTCATCTACTTCCTGTTTTCGACGATATTTATCGATTTCTGAGATTAAATTACATTCAGGATGCAGTAAGAAGTAGACTATAGAACGAAGTGTGAAGAGAAAAACATCGCCGATGTCAGATTAAATAACAGAAAGAAAACATATTGTTCTGAAGCACAATACATTGTATGTGTTCTTTGTATAAAACTCCGAGATCTCATTGTAAACTAGTTGATTGATTCTACGTTGTCAGACAAACAAGTTAAGTGCCGAGAAACTTGGGCTTGAACCCAGGGGTGACTCCTCACATGTCTCGCCTGCCGTGTATACATCACACGTTACATCTTGTACTCCTTCACCACTACCTAAAACCCGTAGTATCTGATATGGCAGCAATAAAGCGGGGTTGGAGCTGGGTGAGGAAGGAGGGGGTGGAGACGAGATCCTGAGCAAGATGAGATACGACACGTTACGGAGGTGATGGATTCTTGATGACCTCCATGAATCTCAGCAGCCAGCAGATAATGTAGCAGCGTCTCAGAGACACTGAAAATTCAGCGATATATTTTTATGTTTTAAGGGTTGCTAAAATGCATTCCGAAAGTGCCGCTGTTTCAGTACCACCTCCTTGTTGGTCACAAAATTTCCGAGTATTGTAGATAACCATATTAGCTCACGCATATACACACATAAGGTATGTTGTTCATTAAACGAGATCAGAGTGGTGGCCTGCACATAATGGAACTGTCGCTATAGATCATATGATTTAGAACTCTGAGTCCCCATAATCAGCCGGTTATACTTATACGTGATACGATGCACAGATAGGGAAGAGACGTCTAAATCCTACGTTTCAGGGCCCATTTTCAATTTGTCAATGTGACACCTCATTTTTTACATTGTTGTGTATTTACCAACACACCGAAGACAGTCCTTCATCAGAATATGACAGTACTTCAAGAAGTGAAGTAAATACCATGTCGTTAATGGAAGCTTGACTTTCTTTACCATGGTAATAAAAACCGACCGTACCTTCAGTTCTGGAAATACAGGCAAACATTCAATCTCCAATGTGGTCCCTTCCCTTAGTATTATTAGAAGTATATGACCATGCATACTACATTTTCTACCCATATTATCCCTCTTGATTTGACACCTACGTATTGCTTCGTGAACAGCAGCCACAGGATCTACGAAATCCCCCATTACGCATATTGCTAAAATACATAATTTTCTTAGGACGTTTTGTGCACCCAAGAGCTATAAGTCACTTTTAATGCAGCGCGTTCTTCATCAAAGTAATTTTCAGACTATGTTGCTTGACAGATTCAGTATATTGTGATAGAGAATTATCCTCAGTACGACCTACATTTACACTTTCTGTCCCGTAATATAGGCATCCAGAATTCTCATTTCTTTTAAGGCGTAATGTAAGAGTTTAAAAAAACTGAATTAAATATCCTTCGTTAAGAGGAATGATTCATAAAAATTTCCTTCCTTATAACATTACAGTTTGTAGAACATTCCCTTACTTCTATAGAATGTGAATTAATATATTTAATCTCCTTTCATATTCGTCATTCAAGTAGAGGTCATGATTCTCATTCACGCACAGAAAGTAGTGTTCATTCCTAAGAATTCGCTTATAAGAACGCAATAAAAATAGAAATCAATGCAAAGGACAAGGAGCAGAAATTTCTACCTAGTACAGAGGAACCACTAATGACTGAAAATGAATCATAATCATACATAAATATATCTAAATTTATGTCGTGATTGTAAATACATATGAATGTAATACAACATGAATATTGTGAACAAAATGTAAGAAGGTGCGTGTGTGTGCGCGCGTGCACACACACACACACACACACAAACTGCTGCCACTTTAAAAAACAAAACTTGTACAAGGTTTACGGTTCATCTCTGGGAGACAAAGAGAGACAGAAATAAAGGTGTGTTACTGAAAGACGATATCTTTTGTTAAGATTATACAACATCAGCGTTACATGAGAGAAATGCGAGTATGGATTATTTTTGGAATGATAACGACAAGGGAAAATAAAAGTAGCCACTCGGACAGACTACGCTTGAATTGTCACTCTGTCCACCGCAAATCCCAAACGGACCGAGAATGGTTTTCAGATTAATGAAAAGTGCGAACTAGTCACACAAAATATTCAACAATATTATGATAAAGGTCCACTGGAAAAAGGACTAGGCCTCTAGTCACCGAAATCGCTTTTGGATTAACAGAGTTACGTTGGAGTTTAAAGTGGCTAACAAATGACATTCTTACCTGACTAGTATTGTAGATATTAAAGTTTGGTATTCCGAACACTAGGACGAAAACATAAGCAACATGAACAACCGGCAACAGACACTCAGCGATTTCATTTGTTGAAATGTGTAATTTCATAACCAACTGCATATTTAGTAACAAGGTATGCAGTTTGGTTAACCACTCAGTTGCATAAATCATCTGTCCCGGAATGCCATGATTTTAAATGCTGCATTCCTTGCTTAATAAGAATGGAACAGAGGGTCCTACAAGAAGCACAGTACTTCACATAAGAAGAAATTCTTGCCCGGAAGAGATCTTCGTGCTGCGAAACACGGAGACAGCCCATAGGAGTCCGTAAACTGTTCACAAAACGTCGAAGCCTATTGTTTCTGGAACTTTGTTCCTATAAAATAGACCATACAAAAGTAAATTTCAGATTATGGTTACCTGATGCCTGCAGTGTTAACTCTGTATTCGGACTTTATGTAGTCTCGGATATATGAGAAATCCCCAAAATATTTATGCTAGAAAATCTCCATAAACCCGAAGTTAAATGTACAGATCATATTAAAACTGATGTGAAGGAAAATGTTGTGAGGGGGAAGACTGTATAAACGTGGGCAGGATACAGTCGAACAGCATATCTGGTGAAGGCGTTAATAAAATTAGTACTTTTAAAATTTTGGTGAATTCATGTCGGGGTCATTAGTGTTTGAAGCTACCCATAAACTTGCCCTGTTTCTTCGCGGTGTGTAGGTTAATAACATGCAAGGAAAGGTGTGCCTGTTAGAGAGTAATACGTCATAGCAAACTCAGTATTTTAGACAATTAAGATCTACAGACAGAATAACCGATCAAATGTATCTGGTGCAACGTTGACTCTCTTTTGTATACGCCACAAAATTAATGGACAAGGAACGAGGGAAAAATCGAGGTAAACACCGTATTGTGTACAGCATGTGAATATAACTCACACTAGGCTACTAGGTGTTTACCAAGGTTTGGAAAGAACAAGGGGTCTAGATCGTTAGGTAGAAGAGAGCAGCAGTATTTCCCTGCAAAATGTTGATAACCGCTTACCAAATTACATGACGTAATTCTTCAGAATAGAGCACAAAAGAATCTTTATGGTCACGAAAATGTCTAATCTTACTCAAAACACATTTTAGCTAAAACTGATATTGATACTGGAAAAAAGAATATCCAGAGTGCTGTAAACATCATGTGTGAAGTATAAAAGTATAATGTCTTACCTAATCTACCTCCTTTCTTTAATTTATTTATCATGATCAGTGGTAGCTATAGACAGTATAGAATTGGTCCTATAGTACGGCATGAGCTCAGAATTTCAGACAAGTTTTTTCATGAACTGAACTGGACATAAAAAAACACGAGTGTAATAAACGCGAATTGAGATGAGTTTATATTCTGCATGAGTAATTAAAATGGTAAAACATACTGGCCTCAGAGGGATACCCCTGATCTCCCCAACGCAGACGTTACAAGAATTTTCTCATCTCTGAGAGGGAGGTGCGTCGGTAGACTTGCAATAGGGTAGGTTTTCCACGGTAAGGTTAACGCCCTAGGGCAGGGCTACCCAACATTCGGCCCTCAGTCATCTGCATAGTTTCAGTAATACAATTAAAAAAATATAATATAATACTTATACAGAAATAATATCGCAAATTTATTAACAGAGAAAATGTTTAGTTACTACAGTTCATCATTTTTGGGGCAGTACACAGTAAACCATTCGTACTTTGCGTCGTACCGGCTTTAGTTCTGCCTAATATCTCGTTATTCTACTGTAAGTTTGGCGTAATGTAATGTTTGAAAATAACTGGCGTCTAGTTATCTAAATTCGCCCTGCCCCCCTTTTCGATATGTGTATAAACACAAGTTACCCTCGGGCGGGTCCGTAACGAATTATGTGGCCTTCCTGTTAGTTCAATTTTGCCGGGCCTACTCTAGGGGATTTTACAGTCTCTTGCGACTACAACTACGGTAAAATTTCCCGTTAGAATCACCAACATTTCGCATCGCAGTGTTCAACTACTGCCTGCCCATCTGTTAGTTCTGAAGGTGGCTGAGATGTTATGAGTTCAAAGATACCACAGCAGATTGAAACTGATTCCCACAATGATTTTCACAGATTCTTCTAAAGCTGTTACTTGAAACATTATATATACTGAGCGCTGGTATAACTACATATTATTGTCTCTATTAGTGTTTCATGCATTCCCACTAGACACCATTATAGCTCCAGATATCTCACTCCCATAAAAGACTCCCGGAGAGTCGCGGGTACTTATGACCGACTCCAAACTTTACTGACTTGTTTCGTCAATCTTAAGATAAATGCGGGGGACTGTTGGCCTTGCTTTTAAAAAGCGGGGGACTGTTGGTCTTAACTTCAATAAGCGGGGGACTGTTGGCCTTACTTTCAATAAGCGGGGGACTGTTGGTCTGACTTTCAACAAGCGGGGGACTGTTGGTCTTACCTTCAATAAGCGGGGGACAGTTTGCCTTAATTTCAATACGCGGGGGACTGTTGGTCTTACCTTCAATAAGCGGGGGACTGTTGGCCTTAATTTCACTAATCGGGAGACTGTTGGCCTTACCTTCAATAAGCGAGGGACTGTTGGTCTTACCTTCCATAAGCGGGGTACTGTTAGCCTTACTTTTAATAAGCGGAGGACTGTTGGCCGTACCTTCAATAAGAGGGGGACTGTCGGTATTACCTTCAATAAGCGGGGGACTGTTGGCCTTACTTTCAACAAGCGGGGGACTGTTGGTCTTACCTTCAATAAGCGGGGGACTGTTGGCCTTACCTTCAATAAGAGGGGGACTGTTGGTATTACCTTCAATAGCCGGAGGACTGCTGGTCTTATCTTCAATAAGCGGGGGACTGTTGTTCTTACCTTCAATAAGCGGGGGACTGTTGTTCTTACCTTCAATAAGCGGGGGACTGTTGGCCTTACTTTCAATAACTGTGAAGAAAAGTAGGCAGACTTGACTCCGCGAATGGACCATGGCAATGATAAAATCTGTAAGGACTCTCAGAGTATAAGTTTAGATCAGAAGTCGTCAAACCTCAGGAACTCTTGCCACCAACTCTCAAATTATGCGGCTATTGACTGTAACGTGATATTTTGGGGGATTAAAAAAGAAATAGCACTCTTTAAATATAAACTATATTTTTAAAATATTATATTTAAATACGCTTATGAAAACATTGTTAACGGCGATTTACACGACGCCAAACCCAGCGTCATGTACACATTGGGATGGGCAAAAACACAAAGGAATGTCATTAAATGTTATCAAAATCACATTTATCAGTTTCAGTGTGAAGGAAATGTGCTGGCGGGTGCTGTGAAGGCCGCCTGAGGAACGCTAGATTACAAAACAAACAAAAAAAAAATGAAATGCTGTTGGTGTAAACAATCGGATGGATCAAGGCAGATTTATATAGCGATTCCTTTTGTAAACAATGTTGAGTGAAAAATTTGAGTAAAGAAAGAAAACCTTCTATCTGTTCAGCAGAAACAATACCTGCAGCACTTCCTATTTATCGACACTTTCATTGCTAAACACATTCTAATAAGAAATGTACCTCATTCCCAATATTACACCAGGATACTAACATCTTTCTGTTCGTCAAGCGATCACAAACATGAACTAAGACGATAACTATTTTTTTAATATTTTAGTACCTGTACCGTGCATCTTCATTAATTTTATTATAACCAAAAAACGCACAATTAATATCACAAAAGTATATCACAAGAGTAACTCTTTATATAATCCACACTCCTTCATGTTTCAACATTTTCAATTCATCATCAGGGAGTTCCACATCAGCGCCTTGCTAAGTTACATAAATTCTTAAATATTAAATAATTTTATGAAATTGTAATTTTAATAGCTGAAATTTAAGAATTTATGTAAATTAGCAAGGCGCTGATGTGGAACTCCTTGCTGATGACATGGAAATGTCGAAACATAGGAGTGTGGATTATGTAAGGAGACACTATTGTGATAAATATTTTGATAATAATTGTGCTTTTGTTAGTTACAATAAAGACAAACAAAACAAGACGAAAAGTATTTTCCGAGTCTGTAATTTTTCCTGGTTGCTGATTTGTCATTTACATTTCCCCAGTAATCATATTGGTGATATAATTTATAAAGTCGTATTTCTCTACTGATTTCAACGTTGTTGTTAATGATCGTGCAGCGAAGAAATTACCTGCTAGGTGCTTGTGTTAGAGGACCAGTAAATTCTACAGTAATAATATTAAAAAAAACGTTCTTCTTCTTCAACTGATTGCTGCAACATTTCAGCATTTCAAACATTGTAGGTATAATAAATGTCAGTTTCCTGAGGTTCCACTGACAGACGAGCTGACAGGTTCATCATTGTTCCGTCGCTATATCAGCCATTTGCTAACCAGGACACATGACTTCCCTTTGCCCAAGCCAAACACAATCAGCTTTGTAAGGGCCTATCGGTTTGTAATTATCTCTCTAACACAGATATTTCCAAATTGATGGAGACCATGATTCACTTTTGGCATAAAAACCGAATGAATTTGCACTGGTAATTTTACAGTTAGAAATGATAAATCACCGGATAAATCCTGAAGCTCTGCTGATGTATACAGCTTCTCGGAGTTCAATGGATTTCGCCAATTGTCATATATTTGTACACAGATACATAACTATTACTGACACATGTCTATATTATCTTGATATCACGTTGGATTTTTGGATGGTTGTGTTGGGTCTTCTGTTGAAGTCCTTTGCATAAAAACCCTTCAATTCTTAATATTCATTTAAGTTTACCAGAAGTATAGATTGCATGGTACGGCATTATAAGTCAATTTTTATAACGAATTGAAAAGTTGCCTGTTTTAAAGCGTGGAAGCTCACCTATCCCACGATTCTCCAGTATAAATTAAGGCAAACCAGAAGCCGGTGCAGCGCGCTACGTACAGCGACTAGGATTCAGGCTCGAGAACTGAGAAACTATGGACAGATTCCTCCAGGGGCACGATATAATTCTTTACTCCAAAACGTTTAGACTTCCTTGTGTCCCACCCAGTCTCTTATTCCAAATGTACCGAAGTCCTTTCATGTGGTGGTAAAACTACCGAGGCTTGATGATGAACGCTTTCTTCCAAACACCGTCATAAAGAATGAATACAGAAAATCTTCCATTTCCACACAAGCACGCACGGCATGGAGAGAGAGAGACAAATTTATTTTTTAAAACAAAGCACCAGAATTTTCACTCAAGAAGACAGTTTCCAGGACCTGATTTAAAATCTACGGTCTTCGTAATAGTGAAACATTAGTGTCTATTAAAATGAATACACATTTACGTACTGTACAAAGCGGGAGAATTATACCCGAAATGGGTTTTATATTTGAGGGCGGGACATGCCGAAGTGGAGTTTTATTTTACAGGATGGTGTCTTCGCTTATCAGAGATTGTGACGCTAATTACAGAAGGAAACCCGTTAGTACTAAGGAATTAATATTTGGTGACTACTGGTAAAACTGTAAACTGAAGTGGCTAGTAACACACTCTTCAGTTGCGCTGTGGAATCAGCACTAATTAGTACACTTCACCTCTATATTTTATTGAGGTCCATTCCTCACACACACACACACACACACATACACACAATGGCCAAATAATTAGTCCATAGTGGCCAGTCGTTTGAGGCACTGCGATACAAGGCGGAAGGTCGCGATTTCGATTCCCGGTGGTGCCATTGGAATTTTTTATTGAATTAACCCTTTCGGTCGCAATATGGCTTTGGGGTTGACTCAGCCTCTAAAAGAAATGAGTACCAGGAATATTTCCTGCGGGTAAAGGCGGCCGGTGCTTAGGGCTGACAAACATATCACCTTCATGTGCGAATTGTCTGGAAATCTGGGAGCCTTAACGTCCTGGAAACCTCAGGACCTGTCCAGGCCTCTAATGGGATTGCTTTACCTTTTTACTCATATAACGGGACATCATAAAGTGTGACAAGTTCATGGTGTTGCAGAGGAAACGGAAATCTCCAACAAACTCAATACGTAGCTGTGCAAATCGAGCAGCACACGAACCTACGGGCATTACAGTTAAGTTTTTAGGTTACATTTTTATTTTCTGTCCCAAAAAGTGTCAAAATTTCAGAAAGAGAAGGATTACAAGGAGAAAACGAATAAGAGGATGAAAACGAAAAGTTTAAGAACTTACCATCATATGTAAGATTTACTATTCCAGAAAGCGTAATTTCTTAAGTAATGAATTATTTGTGAAATAAAGTGAAATGCCATCTTGATGCAACTAGGTTATTTTATTGATGTATTCTTAGCTCGACATGTTTCGGGTACATACGCCCATCATCAGGAGTGTTAGATGTTGAGTTGCGCAATATGGTTTTCTGCACCGAGTTTTTGGACGGGCGGTGGTCTTGAGAGCCGCTGCGTAGGTCGTGTGCACATTGCGGATGGTGCCGTGCCGTGCACGGCACCATCCGCAATGTGCACACGACCTACGCAGCGGCTCTCAAGACCACCGCCCGTCCAAAAACTCGGTGCAGAAAACCATATGTTGCAACACATCAGATGCTCCTGATGATGGGCGTATGTACCCGAAACATGTCGAGCTAAGAGTACATCAATAAAATTACCGAGTTTCATCAAGTTGGCATTTCACTTTATTTCATGAGGAAGGTGCACGGTCAAACAATCCCAATTAATTATTTGTAATATTTTAACTTTCAAGAGATCCCAATTTATTTACACCCATAAGTTAATGCCGCCACAAATGTCTTTGCTGCAGCTAACACTGACTGTGGTCAGCTGCGGAGTTACATTTTCCATACGACATCTTTTGTGCCTTTTGTTGATGTCCTTGCATGAAGCCATGGCTTAACTACAGACTAGTGTTATTCTCGATTGATGTAATTAGCATGAACATAACTCACAACTATGTCGTATCGCTAAGTGACCTCCCAAAAATCAAACGTAAAATAACAACACAGACTGTTACCGCCCTCCTTAATAATTTAGAACACGAAAACTAATCTTATAGCAGCCCAAAATTTATTTCTTTCACGTGAGAAAATTTGACTTAGACTAATAGTTTTCATTTCAGGTACAATTAGCGTAGTGTATTGTAACCGGAAGTTCGGGTTCGAACCCTGAACATGTCTATTACGCGATTTAATTATATGTATTAGCTTACAAATCGGGGTACATATTTACAATGTTTGGCTTTAGAAATTTGTTGTGGAAGAAGAGTGGCGGCATATAGTAGCCCACTCAACATATTCATTTATTGCAACCCTGGTTTCGCTGAACTCAAATTTAGAGCGTTTAACCCCGCCATTTGGTTTAGCCAGTTATTACGAAGTTTTAAAAATGTTAATTTCGGACTACTGTAGGCGCAATATTCACGTGTCGGACAACGAGAATATTTATACATGAGGATAGTAAATTTCCTCGTACGGCAGGCCGCAGACGAGAGCTCGGATGCAAAGGACTCTCTTTTCGGTACATCGGAGTCAGAAGGACGCGTTATGTGATCTTTTTACAAAATTATTTCTCATGCATCAAAATTTATAGTCCGAATTGGGATATTTATACAAGAAAGTATCACGAAGTCTGTATCATATTCCATAGGCATACAGGAAAATTGTGAACTTCGAATTACTTAATCAAAGATTCTGACATGTGAATTTAAACTTAAGTGACTTAATATTATACTGAAGTGATCGCTTTCATTTGCCGCGCTCTGCCGTGACTGTCGGCACAGTGTATTGAATTAATGACATTATCCGTTTACCGTCGATAAAGCACCAAAAAATCAGTGAAACGTATTTCTGTGAGGACGCTTTGGTGAAATGAATAAGAGCACTGAGATACAACCATACAATACGTAGAAACCTCACCCCGCGGAACCTGAGCTCCCCCCACTGGCAACCAAGATGAAAGGTAACAGTACGTACTGGTTTGCACTGTGCCCACTGAGTATTAACTGCATCACAGAGCGATAGAAGTTTATATTCTGTTAAAAGCTTACATTAACTGATTTTATTTGGGAGTAAACAATACATTGTCTAAGAAAATGGGCCATTATTTGTTAGGTACCTTCTCAAGATAGAGTCTGCCATCATAATTTGTAGGAAAATTACTTGATGTGACAACTTAGAGTTCTTTCTAATTTACTTTGTATAAAATTGGCATATAAATAAGGGCCTTTTCTAATTTCCACGTCACCTTCATCGGAGAAAAAGACATTTAAACATATTTTTGGAAGGTAATTGAATGACGCTACACAAATTGCTGAATTGTGTTCAGATAACTTTCTATCGCAGATATAAAGGGCATTACACAAAGAATAAATAGTTTGGGGAAAAGTGAGTCATCGTGGCCCAAGTCCAGTAGAAGGGACACAGGAGCAACAAACTTTTAACAAATTTTCAGATTTTGAAAATAGCAAGAATTTCACGAATGATGCAGACCTAATATGTGTAGTAACAGTTGTTCTTGAAGAAAACAACGGGCATGTTGGGACTAATCACCATCTCTGTATATTCATGAAGAGCTCTTTCGAAGGAAATTGGACCCACCTGCCTCGGCGCGTCGGTGTGAGAGAATGTATGTATGTGTGTTTGTATGTGTGTGTGTGTGTTTGTGTGTGTGTGTGAGTGGGTCATTGGAACTCGGATAGCCGTCTGTTAGCAACGTGTACAGATGAAGAGGGCCTGCAGCTGAGGTCGCCGGATGGGTAGAAACGGTCAGGAAGCCATTAACCTGGTTAAAGCCTGGTGGTGTGCCTTCCTCTTTTACTATATACCGTTGGTGTAGCCTGGTCCGTCCGACCAGTGGCTAGCTGCTTTTACTCATGGGAGGGTCCACCGAATAAAGTAAAGCAAGAGGCTGCTGGTACTAACGCTCAGGATATGAGGGAGAGATAAGAGGAAGGATAATGGAGGACACCGAGATTTACTATCAGACACCTTACATTACAGGATTAATAAGTTGTTATCTTCAGTATGCTGCATAATCTCTTGCCAGATAAACTTCCCGCCTCTCTGTAAGACAGGGGTGAACATAACGTAAGATTTTCTGGCTGAAATCAAGCTTAGTCGAAAGTCTGTCATATTGAAGAAATTTCTACCTTGGCAAAGTTTTCTAGAATTACGTTTAGGTCAAGGCGCGTTTGGGTAACAAGTGAGAGACGGTTTGAATTCACGTATAGCTCATTAACTGTAGTTTCATTTACAAATTCTATTTGACATTAAGTTTTTGAATAATTTTATGACTTTAAAAAAGGAAATAATTTAAAATGTGGTCCTTAACCCTAGAGTACGGTGTGTCAACCTTTTACGACCTGGTCAATGTCCACCACTTCGTATTGACCTGGTTTATACATGACGAAGAATTTTTTGAAAATGCGTGGGGAACTGTGAGAAGTTACTAAAATACCGTGATAATTACGCCCTGAGCGGTTCATATCGTTGGTAAGCGTAATCGATAACTTTCTTTGGCTGATAACTCTCAGTTTGTAACTGCTTCTCACGGTACACTGCTATATGACAGACCTATGACGAATATTACGCTGACTATTAAAAACAGACCTATCGGTCGAGGGTTAAGAAAGTTACACTGATCAAAGAACATAGTTTCAGGAGTCTGAGAACAAGTTGTTAATAAGAGATCATGTCCTAACACGGAATGCCACCAATATTCTTCTTGCGTATCTGCTTATTTAATAAATTAGCAGGTGCCTTTATAATTAGCAGGTGCCTTTATAATTAGCAGGTGCCTTTCTAACTAGCAGATGCATTTCTAATTAGCAGATGCCTTTCTAATTAGCAGATGCCTGTCTAATTATCAGATGCATTTCTAATTAGCAGGTGCCTTTCTAATTAGCAGGTGCCTTTCTAATTAGCAGGTGCCTTTCTAATTAGCAGATACCTTTCTAATTAGCAGGTGCCTTTCTAATTAGCAGATGCCTGTCTAATTATCAGATGAATTTCTAATTAGCAGATGCATTTCTAATTAGCAGATGCCTTTCTAATTAGCAGATGCCTGTCTAATTATGAGACGCATGTCTAATTAGCAGGTGCCTTTCTAATTAGCAGGTGCCTTTCTAATCTGAAGGCCACCTCCTCTACCTTTCGAACATTATAAACCACATTATTGTAATTTGTGTGTTTTCAAGGATTCAAAAAAATATTCATTATCGGTAAGGAATGAAAAATAAATAATTTATTAAAGTTTTCTGTTATTGGTTAATACTTGTGAATGTTTTATATAATGCTAATTCGCGCATAATTTTATGCACCACAGAATTAAAATGGCGTTTGTACAGAGACAGGGGGGTTCAAGAGACAGTGCTTCTAAATCGCGACTGTAGATGGAGCCGAGGAATCCACTTCTTGCTCCGACAGATACAGTTACATTTCCTAGCTGCCGCAATGATAGAGCGTCATTTCATTCACAGATATATTTATTCGTACAAATATAATCGACAAATTTTTTTTCCGAATATATTCTTTCATATTCACTGTTCACAACATCTTTAGACATCTGCATGCCAACTGGTCCCAGAACCGACAATCGACATGGGGACCTTCTTGCTGCACAGAAATACTACTCATTACCACCCACAGATTTCAGTAATTTATAAGTATTTGACGTTGTACGTCTGGAGATTAATGATTCAAAGTAAGAGAAAAATTGAACCAATTCTTGAGAGATATTTCAGTCAGAATTATCCCGCTTACACGTACATTAAAAATATTTAAAAACTAATGTAAAGAGATTTATACTCTCAAAAAATGATTTACATTTCCTTCGTTTAATTAAAAGATTTTGAACGAAAGTGAAAACTTTTGGTCTTGGATAGAGTGATGGTGTGCTGTAACCTGCCAGGGTCCGTAGTTCAAATCTCGGACTGGGCAACCTAGAAGGTGAGGAGATAAACTGATCGTCGAGCGGTGGCTAGTTTATATATTGAAAGGGAAGAAGTAAAGTTTGTTTGGTGTGCACACGTGCACTTGCCAGGCTATATGAATGGGACTGTTAAGTTCCTCCTACCGCATATGAATTGATTCTGTGTTTGCGATGTCAGCTATGGGCAAGTGTTCACTGTTGGTATCGGTATCACTAAGGCTTAGAAGGTAGTCTGTTGTGCAGAGATGTACGCTGTTCGCAGTTGTGAATGCTAGATGAACAACGAGCAACCGAAAGTTGTTGGTGCTGGAACGAAACGTTCGGACCTCAGTGAATAAAGAGTACTGAAAGAGCAAAGCGGCTTCTAATTCTCCTGTATATTCCTTGAGAGGGATCCGTGTTTAAGACGAGCTACAAATGGTTGTAGCAGAAGTAGGGCAAGTCAAACCGACGGTTACAATGCTGTCTACACACAAAGGAATGTTTTATAAAATTTTTAAAGAGGGGAAGTGGAAAAAAAATATGTAGTTCATTTGTGTGACGAATTCACAAAAATCTGTCTGTTGTAGAGCTTAAGTGTAGTTTAGGCTGCAACACGCAAAGAATGGGATGTACCTGTACCAGGTGTTCTATAACAGAGATTTTGGATTTCTTTAGATTGTGTAAACAATAGCAACATACCAATCCACAAGACCAGGACTGCTCCTGTCAATTCCGTAGTTGCTTGTAGCGCCATGACAAAAAACATCGCCTTAAAATTATTCCGGCACGTGTTAATAATCTCACAACGTGACCTGCTGACATAATCATGGAAGTTTTACTGGTTGTGGTGTGCAAGGCAAGAGTAGAGGACTAATAATATATACTTTTGCAGCGTCATTCTGACCCTAAATGTTGTGAAGGTAGTACAGAAACAAACACTCCTAGAAAATACTCGAATAATTATATCTGTTTATCACCCGTATGCACGTCTGGTCGGGCCATGTACATAGGTCATGGTATGTATACATCACAGACACTCGGGGAATTTCTAAAGAACACAAACTAAGGCGCACAACATCTTGGTCTATTTGAGCCTGTATAAAAACCAAATTTAAAATCCAATTACGCAACAAGCATCAAGGCAGGTGCACTGAATCCCTAAATCATAAAAATATTAAATTATAAAAGAGAACTTCGTTGAATTGCCAAGAACACTACATTAGCCAGTGATGGAAGATTTTTCAAGCCTACGGTCCTGTCATGAAACACTTATAGACTTCTATCACATTTAGAGTGCTTTTTAATTAAAGTCGCAATCATCTGTAAATAAGAAGTAATTTACTTCAGAGCACATCAAGGTTATATAGTTATTTCCAAAATGTCGTGCATATAATATTCCATATGTTCAAGGTTCTTTACTTTCCGTTGCTTTCTGAGGTTTCATTTGTTGACGTAACTACCCTGAATTTATTTTGTTACATTTAAGTGTTTCTGTGGAGTTTTGACTACCGAGTTCTCTTTATGCACTGCCTAGCAACGAGAGCAAGAGGCTAACCCCTGTTCGGAACTACGTCTAACTTACTCAGCCACACACTGGAAACGAAGTGAAATCCATTTTAAATTTCACTTTTATATACATGTTCAATCTTTCCTCTTCCAGGCACATGCTCGTGGTCATTAGGTTGATTTACCACCGCACCGCGAGAAGCTATTTCTCATTTGAACATCCTCAGTAATCAGCGGAACTAGCGCATTCACAGCAAGGATATTTGAAAATGGCTGCATGCGCTGACCGACATTAATTCTTATCAAAAGGAATCAAGTAGGTAGACTTTTCATAATAATTTTTTACTGTCTTCTTCTAAAATGTTGGAGAATATTTTTGCTTTGCTATGTGAGTCTGTGGAACGGTGTTTGGCCAAGCACAGAGAAGACTCTTTTCCTTTTCCGCTGTAATTTATAAACTCTGCCGTAATGTGAAAGAGTAAGATTAATCTCGACGTACATATTTAACTTCACGTGTATGTACAGGTCCTCTTGGTCACTCTTTTTAGACAGAAAATAATTCGCTGTAACCAAGTAATTAAGTCCAAACATTTTACTTCTGCTTCTCAGTATGTTTCCGCACTGCTTCTTCTGTCGTATATTCAGGTCAAAGGAACAGGAGACCACCATGCATATAAGTGTAGTTCTTTAGAGAGTGCCGTGTTGTTACATTGACCACGCTATTATTATTATTATTATTATCATCATCATCATCACCATCATCATCTCACTTATGCAGGGTATTTATACTTATATTCCTGAGACAAACTGTCCCTAGGGAATACAGTGTTGCAACTATTCTGTTCTCACTATTTATGGTGCTTATATCATTTATTTCAGTGTTAAATCTATTGTGCTTTTACATTCGTACTTTCCAAATTATATTGTCAGTACCCAATATGGCTGTTTTCTCTAGTTCCTTGACTCCATGTTTTCTTGGTATGTTGTTCACGTATTTTCTAAATGACTTTGAAATAGTCCCAGTCGCCCCTATTATTACTGTTATCACCTTTGTTTTTACATTCCACATGCGCTGAATTTCTATTGTAAGATCTTTATATTTTAGAATCTTCTCGTCTTCCTTTTTAATCACATTTCTGTCCCCTGAAATTGCAACGTCTATTAACATACATGTTCCCTTTTCATTGTAACGGATTATAATGTCTGGTTTGTTCTTGGGAATAGTTCTGTCAGTTTGTACTTGTTGATTCCACAATATGGTTACCTTGCCTCCTTGACTTGTTTCTACTGATTTTGGCACATGTTCATACAAGTGTTTTTTGTCCAGTTGTACTCCTCTTTCCTTGCATAAGTTTATTATTATTATTATTATTATTATCATCATCATCACCATCATAATCATCATCATCATCATTTGGAAGTCACAGCGGTTTAGCTGGTTCTCCCAAAAGGTGGTACGTATTTAAAATTCTGCTAAATACATTCCAACTATACGCCATGTATTGAGTTTTGCTGCTCTCTGCGCGATAATGTATTGGTTTGGGAGAAGACTAAGCAATTTAAATCTGTCATGTAATGTACACGTATGTGAAATAATACGTGTTGCGGATAGTACAATCGGTACTACTTAAACTGCGTTCAGTTGCTACTTCCTTGTTAACGCTTCTTTTAGATCAGTATATTTATGCAGCCTCTCGGTGATGGTCACCTACGGGACGTGAGTGTTGGGAATTGCTAAGTATATTAAATACATTTCCCTTATGGTTTTGTCAAGCATGACTATATTTGGCCTGTTGTTATGGACAGTTCGATCTTAGCAGAATTTATAAGTTCTCTAACACAGATTGTAGGTTATATTTATAATACGGTGTTAGTTTTCCTTTCGTCAGTCCACATATGTCTGCAGAATCTTGTTGGACAGTAATGGCTACTTGATTGTGAAGGTGGGTGTAATCTCCTTGCATTACTGCACGGCTTGAATCGGTTTCAGTCACCCTCCACCCCCGAAAGTTTATTATTATTATTATTGTCATGATCTCCTTTATGCAGGGTATTTATACTCAGATTCCTGAGAAAAACTATATCCCTAGGGAATACAGTGTTGCAGCTATTTTGTTGTTACTACTCATGGTGCTTGTATCGTTAGTTTTAGCGTTGAATCTATTGTACTTTTACATTAGTACTTTCCTAAGTATGTGTTCATATTATTATTATTATTATTATTAATGGTATTGTCACTGTTATGATCAATACCGTCGTCGTCATTATAATCATCATCATCATCGATAGCGTCGTGAGGATAGTGGCTGTACTTTGGGAAGGAAGACGGAGAAAATTTGTGTTAATTTCCGGCAGCGCTGAGGGATTTTCCTGTATTCCTAAATGTCCATCCGGTTCTCAGGTCCATCCAGCCTCACATTCAACTGGTTGCGCTTTTTATAAAGTGGCTGGTGCAAACATCTGACTATTCATTCCAACCAGTGTAAAAGTTAAGAAAGAATGGCGCTGAAGCTTCTCCCCTACACGTCCTATAGCCCGGAGAGCGACATCACGTCATCATGACAAGTTCCTAAACTAAGGGTCAGTCCGGTGACAACCGGACAGAAGATGAAAATGGAACTAATTTCCGAAACTATTTGTATAGAAACTGTGCCTCAGGCCCGAGGGCGTCCAACTTAGCACTGTGGTAATAATTCCGTCTGCAGTTTTAGTTTCTTGTGACCATGAATCGTGAACATAAGGTGAAGATGGAGAACCAACAAGATGCATCTAATTCGATTTCTATTATCAAACTTTCTATCTCAACATGTTTCGGGCATCATTATGCCCATCATCAGGAGAATAAGACCGTGTCCTACCGCAAGCGGTGTTCTGCCTGGGTGTGTAGCCTGTGGTTGGCTGTGGTATTGTGGAGCTGCGTCGTGAGCTGTGTGCACTGTGTGAAAGTTACTTTTCGACGGGGCAACGGTATCTTTCACACAGTGCACACAGCCCACGACGCAGCTCCACAATACCACAGCCAACCACAGTCTACACACCCAGGCAGAACACCGCATGCGGTAGGACACGGTCTTATTCTCCTGATGATGGGCATAATGATGCCCGAAACATGTTAAGATAGAAAGTTTGATAATAAACATCGAATTAGTTGCATCTTGTTGGTTCTCTCTCTTCACCTTCCGTCTGCAGTTAGTTTACTGTGTGTATTATCTTCTGCGAACCGAAGTAAATCATTTATATATAGTTACTCGTTACGAGCCGGATGATCGGTTTTCAAATCTAAGCAGAGTAATAAATTTGTCTTAGTAAGTGCTTCCACTACAGTCATTCAATCTTCCAAGACGTGGATCCCTTGTAGGATCTGCAGGTGTGTAAGGCAACAGAAAGTGATACGTGCCTAACTTCGAGATTAGGAACGCATGTAGCCATTATCTTCACTCCCAACATTCTTCTTTTAGGCACAACATAATTTTTATGTTATAGTGTAATGAAAGTATGAGGAATTTTGCATAATCAGAGATTAGACCAAAAAAAGAAACTAAAAGTTTATTATTTTTTATGAAGCTAATTTTCAGAATCTAGATAGCAGTTGCAATTTTGTCAGTCTTCTTATTCATGTTTCAATAATTGTACATCCAACCGTCGGTAACACAACACGTCTCACAATATTTCCGTTTATTTTAAAAACACAACCGGGTTCTTTTACTATTTCACATCTCTCGAAACGGCTTTAAATTTATAAGAAGCCAGAATATTTTAATTCGTTACATTTGCATACTGTTCTAAATTAGACTATTTAAGAAATAGAAAAACATCAATGTAATTAAAGTAATTTGGCAAAATATGTATATGTGCTTATTGTCACATGCCAGCGGAAAAGTTTATGTCAATTGTTAATTAACCTAGATAAAATGCACATGAATGAATTTCGTTAATAGCGTTTGTTTTAACTGGATTCTTATTATGAATTAAAACGAAACGTGTCCTGACTTTATAGCATATTCATGAAGTAAGATTCATAACATGACGTTTATTAAGATATTCCATTAAAGATTTCTGAAATTCAAGTAAATGTTGCCAACCGAAAAGTGTTCTTTTATCAAAATCAGTATCGTATGTTGCAATCCTTTGTGTATTATGGAGACAAATAGAGGACGTGTATAAAAAATCAACAGGTTTTTCCTCTTCAACTCAGTAAATCTGTGTAACATTTGGGAAGAACTGGTAATGACAGAAACACGATGCCTCATATATTACACAGACGGCACACTGTCGTGCCCACCGGAGCACGTTAAGATAGCTGCGGTACACACAACAGTGGCAGTGGTTACTGGTGATGCATGTCTCTTACATTATACCTACACTGAAGTTCTCTTGTTCGGTTCAGGAGAGATTTTCGTCACAGAAACTAGTTTTGAATGAACAGCATTCTGCGTTTTCTGTGTAAATCATATTACAGCTACCAGAATAGGAGGCCCTGCTTTTTAACGGAATGCATTTCTGATCGTATACCTAACAGAGACCTTGTATTTAGGTATAAAACATGCCTTATCAGAACAATTTCAGTATAAATTTTAATTATTTCAAAATCCATGGTGGCCGGGATTCGCTATGTGCTGGATGGTCCGGGGTTCAAACATGGATGGAAGTGACGTTGTCTGTAACCTGTACATATCGGGCTTGGGACCCACACAGCCTCCTGTACAATGGGTAATGGACTTATTTATGGGGCGTAAAGCGGCTGGGAAGTGACTTTACCCACAACCTTCCATTTAGAGCTGAGGTTAAAGAAAGAGTAGGGCCACACCTCTACTTCTCCTCCGGGCCCTCCTGGTATTTAATAGAACAAATTTTTCCTTTATATTCATCTTTTTCAACACCCTTTATAAATTGTCTTCAACATATCTCCCGAATAAATTTCATTGTTCAAGGTCACCTTCGATAAGCCAGTATTTTTTCTGTTTAAATTAATTCACCATATTGATCAATCTGCTCAGAACAGACTGCATGCAGAACTCTTCCAACAAATGCTACTGGCGTGTTGATAGTGAGAATTACTGACGGAATGAACGAATCTGGCAAACGTTGACTCTTATGAAAACGTCAGCAAAACATGTGTTAACACTTCCTTATTAAGCACAGGCAGGTTTGATAAGGGAATTTGCCCTTGTGCAGTCTAATCTTGCGCGATGCTCTCACTCCCTGGTAATGACAATGTAGAGCATCTTCACTGCAATATCTTGCAGGTGGTCGATATTAAGAAGGCACTGTTCACATGGCAAGTGTCCTCTTTTCTCTGACAAAACTCAACACCTTGAGATAGGAGAATGCGAAGTTTGAACCGCTCTAATACCGAAATCCGCCACTGCATGCGACCCTGATTCAGTTTCTACAACCTTCCTACTTCACTTCCCATACAAGCCTAACTAATTAATGTCGTACCTGTATATTTACGTCACACTTCTCCGTATCAATGTATCCTCTGAAGAAGTTTCGATCCCAAGAAATGTTACATGCTTTCGTTCCCGCCTTTAATGCTGTGGGCCGCCCTCTATTTGGCTTTCTATTTCAAGGACCTTTAATCTGGGTCAAAACAGATGAGAATTAACTACTTTCACACTTCAATTAATCTTTCAGTTTACATTGCTATAACAGTGTAAACCGGAGGGAAAGAGATCACTGGGGAGACCTAGGCGTAGATGGGTGGATGATATTAGGATGGATCTCCAGGAGGTGGGATGTGGGTATATGGACTGGATTGGGTTGGCCCAGGATAGAGATAGGTGGAGGAAGTTGTGAGTGCGGTAATGAACCTTGGGGTTCCGTGAAATGCGGGGAATTTCTTGACTAGCTGCAAACCAGTTAGCTTCTCAAGAAGGACTCTGCACCATGGAGTAAGTTAGTATAACATAGTGCGAAGATTATTATTTTTAATGTGGTTTACTAACTCATTTTTCACTACTTTTAATAGTCTTTTATTGTATATATACAGGGTGTCCCAGGAGAAATGTTCCAGACTTTGGGAGGGTGTTCCTTATGTTAAAGTATACCGATATAACCCAAAACACCTATATCCAAAGTTGAACGGTTACGGAGATAATGGCCAGAGAAGTTT
>Ga0123354_10003626_pt1 | contig 21405 bp, 13 predicted proteins | sample TergutLab28metaG_2_FD_97872 | JGI IMG/M metagenome (GOLD analysis project Ga0123354, IMG submission 97872) | Labiotermes labralis P4 segment gut microbial communities from Petit-Saut dam, French Guiana - Lab288 P4 | ecosystem: Host-associated > Arthropoda: Insects > Digestive system > Gut ... | reverse complement strand
GAGGCTGAGTGGACCCCGTTCCAGACCCACTACTACTCAGAAAATCTGGTAGCGCCGGGATCGAACCCGGGACCTCTGTATCTGTAGCCAGAAACTCTGACCACTAGACCACAGAGGCGGTCACTATATATATATATATATATATTTATACACACACACACACATACACGAAGGACAACCTGCGTATTTTAACTGAATAACACTCTAATGAATTCTTTGTTCTTAAGAATTTATAATGAGCTCAAGATGTTACACTTTTGTTTCCCAAACATACAATTCAGATAATTTAAGGCTCCGGCATAAGGAAACAGAAATGTAACCATTAATTGTGTTTAATAGGGTCGTGTGAAATATATTAATATATTCTTAAACTTAGATTGAAAAATATAGCCACCGGATTATAATAGCTTCGGCGGATGTTCATTCACTGAACGTGGAACATGTGGAAGGTTCTGAGGTGCTGACACGTGACATCGTATTGCTAATGCATCTCATTATAATATACATGTGGAACGATGGACATAAGAAATTCATAACAAAAGGAATATTTAAATGCCATGTATTTAGGTATAAAATTGATACAATAATCGGGAATAGGCTGCTTGCAAGAAACCCACAAATATTAGTGCAGAAGGGCTGCTGTCTACGTAATTGTATCTCCGTAATTCAATTTCAGCAGGGTCACAACTTCCAAACGTAAGGAGTCGTGAAGGGTGATTCTGAGCTACAATTATCAAATGAATATGCGAGTTTTCTTACAAACTGTGCCACATGAGTTCTAACAGAGTCTTGTATTTTATCTCAAAACTTTCCCCATATATGACAGTACACAAACACTGACGTATTCGCGTACCAATTACCATTTTGTTCAGGCCACTATGCGCCGGCAATACTAAAATTGTCCCTAAACTGAACTAAACTACACTAAACTACATTAGGCAATATGTATTATGTGTGAAAGCATAAAGCAAGCTGCTAATGCACTTAGCTTTTTTTTATGGACACAACACTATTCCTCCCTCCCGCTCACTGGCTTGGTGAGGAGGTTCATGGGGCACTAACAAAAGGAAACAATAAATGCGTGGCAACTAAGCACGAGGCAGGCAGTGTGTGTGGTGAGGAATAAAGAGACAAGCCCACCGTTTTGACGTACGACACGGTCTCGCTTGTCGCTTCAGTAAACGCCCGTCTTAACCGGGCCCTGCGAGACTGCGCCAAAGTCTGAGGGCACAGAAGGATACCCTGCACAAAGCAACAGAACAGAGATGCAGCAGGACACACAAAGACAGGTTACAGTATATACAGAGGTTCGAGTGACCAGTAACACTTCCTTTATGATATGTCTCTACATAAAGCTGGATGGAAAAATAATGAAACTTACCTCTATGAAGATTAAAATCAATGTTTCATATTTTAAAAATTTCGCTCCTACCTTGTAAGAAACACTCTGCTTCTCCATCAGAAAGAAAAGTTTGTTGTTTTGGGGTAAAAATTCGTGGTGTGGAAATTCTAACGGTAAATTTGGTGGTACATACGGTGAACAGTGGAGTGCAGATGGTTAAAATAAAAAGATACAAATTAGCAGACACTTAAATGAATCAGTTTTACCTCCATGGCGGACTTCAACAAAAACTGAGACAGAGACAAATGACGTTATTAATTGTTGTTTACGAAAGTTTAAGTGTCATAACTTCACTCAATAACTCAATAAACAGACAACAAAGTTATTTTACTGACACTTCACGATCTCATCTCTGTGGTCATGAAGGTTATTGTCTTCTGAGACTTGACGTCATGTAGTCTGGTACATGTGTACCGACGTTTCCGAAGAACTCACTTCCTCACCTTCAGAATAAGGTGAAAAAGAAAGCAGAAGATAACTGAAAAAAAGTCAGTTTTCGGAATTTCAGTCTAGGCAGCGGCAGTAGGTCTGACGTTTCGTGACAGTGTTTCGGTTCCACCCTCAACAGGTACAGATGTCCATCCCTCTTGGACTTACTGAACCTTGAAAATTAAATCGATGCGCTGCCCTGAAACGTCGGTAATAAGCAAATTGCACTGCTTAGCATCCCAAAAGTGCGAAAGATTCGAAAAGTCGGTGTGTTTATACCTCCATGGTGTCATACCCCGAAAGATTGTAACCTTCATTTGTATTTAAAATTCTTTCACACGTTTTTGCTCAGAATATGAACTCTGGTATATTTTTAAACTTCTTTTACAGTACACAGACCTCCCATATATCAAACATATCTGCACATCTTGCACAGTTCTTCAACAATTCCTCGTTAAATAATCTATAAATGTGACGCATTTGATACATTATTCTTCCATTAAACCACCAATCACAAAAAGGTTAAGAAACTCTGGGACATAGATGCAACATTTTACTGATCTCTCGACAGATGGGGGTCAAAATGAAGGCCATAAAAAGCGTCACTGCAGAGATTTGTTCTGCCAGGAGAAGTCTCTTGGGAACACTCAGGTCAGATAAATCATACTGTACACATTTTATTACACATTAACCAAAAATTATGTGACGTTATTCTACAAAACATTAAGAAGGTATGCGAAGAACAAACCACAATCTTAAATTTTTATCTACAGATAAATGTTATTCGAACACTTGCAGTATAAAATTATAGCAAGTGATAAGCAGCAGGAATAGAACAATTAAAAACAATTACTTCATATGAAGGTCAGGTGTAAAACATGCTATTAATCTTACAGTTTCAAAGCGTTATTCAGTAGTTCATAAAATGTTTCCTTGCACAACTGCATGACGTTTATGAGGAACGTTTTATTAATATTTATGACATTTCGCAACTACGTAATAATATTCATTTGTTATGGCATTCAATGCGACCACCATCTGGAATAATTCTGTCACCATAAACAGGCACATGTACTGTGAAATAAAGCAGCTGGTAAGTGACGAGTATTACGAACAACATGAACACAGGGAACAGAGGTTTGGAAGTAATTTGAACTTCAGAGTTTGTGGTTTAGCAAAATCAGAGTCATGTGTTTAGAAAACAGAAGCTAATTAAAATGTACTGAGTTTCTAGGCATCTTAAACAGTAAAAGACATTCAATTAGATATTTTCGTTTTTAACAGAATGTTTGTAAGAAAATATTACTCCAGTAAGGGACTATAAATGATATTTTGGGTATAATTACAGTTAAAGTTTCAGAGAAAATTCCAGTTCTGATAACATTAATAATTTAAAGAACGTTTCAAACAATATTTGTCTTGTTTGTGGCCTTGTTGTATTTACAATAGGGTATTATGCTTCATCAAATGAGGTGTTAAGAATCGATCACGAAATTTATGGAGAACTCTGAAATCCTACTTCCGTTGGAAATTTTTACGGACTAATTAGAATGCAGCATACAGTAACATTGAAGGTACAGAAAATAATACATGTGTGCGTTACGGCATGTCTCTCATATATTTTACCAAACTCTGAAACCCAAATACTTACACAAAGAAAAAAATAATCTTAAAGATGCACTATCAACCGAAATGTGTCTGAAAATTAGATCAGCATGACACACTTAAGTACATCAGCACCAGAAACAAACAACACAGAAACAAGCAACACAAATAAATCACAAATACAACACCAAGCAAGACAAATAATTCACTTTGTGCTCAATACATTCACGTGAGGCGGAACATAAATCGGCCTCATTTTCACCGGACTTCTAACCGCTTATACGTCGCCCAGTGCAAACATGCCATAACCAAGTTTTTGAAATTTATCTCCAATATTCTGTACGTAATTATAAATGTTAAAATAAAGAGAGGCCTGCGATAGGTAAATAAAGAATAGTATTTTGGCTGGTACAGCACAGATTAGAGCCATTTCTCCTGGCCGCATTAGTCGTAAGATTAAATGCATTATCCAGCTCTTGATAAAATATGCTCAGACTCAACAACTTTCCGACTAAAATGATCGGGCTCAACAATGCTCGGATGTAACAATACTCGGACCCAACAATCCTCGGGTTTAGCAATGCTTGGAATAAACAATTCTCGAACTGAACAAGATATTCGGAGCAGAGAAAGATAAAGCAACTTCACGATTTCAAAAAGTGTACAACAGTAAAAGCCTTGCGCCTGGGTAGCTCAGTCCGTCTAAAGATAATGCTACAGTCTGGATGAATGACGACTGGTGGGTGATTCTATTCTCAGAAGGGCAAAGATATCCTCTTCTCCAAAACATCCAACCCGGCTTTGGGGCCCACACAGCACATTACAGGGGCTCTTTCACCCGTGGAAAAAGGCCCTAAATGTGAAGCTGACTACTCACTCGAACCTAGTTCCGAGGTTTAGACAAATTAGGCTTTACTTCCACTCCCACAAACCTCTTCGTGACGTTCACGGAGAAAATTTTATTATTTTATTTGCACAACAAAATTTTTATATCAGAACTGACGAAAACGGTAGATGTGGATAATGGAGCCTAGAAAAGCAGGAGATGTCGATTGAGAAAACAGGGACGCATGATGTATTTTAGGAAAACAGTAAATAAAGACGATGCCAATTCTGGATCTCATAAAATATCAAGGATGTGAACCTTTGGGCTCTGGAATCTCAATTTGCCCATTGTTCTGCAATTTCTGGAGAAATATGAATTATAATTCTCTCAAGCCTAGCGAAACATATATAGACAGTGTGGCGAACAGTGTGCTAAAGGGAATATGCTGGACCCAAGCGTGGAAGTACCACGAACCGACATCGAATTCTTAACGAGTATTAGGGCGATAAAGTCAAGAAAGATGTGATTGGGGGGGGGGGGGGGGGGGGGAAAAAGAAAAAAGAAGGGGGGTGGGGGGGGGGGGGGGGGGGGCGAAATGAACAAAGGAGATGTCTAGGGGCCTGAAGAAAGGAGACCATAGGGGTTCTGAACTTGGCTGGGAGGAAAAGGATTATCTTAAAGAAATATACTGCGTTTGAACTAAATTCAGCTGGATTAAGACAGGATCTTATAGCGGGCTGCAAGGAAGTTAAAATGAAATTTCGCATTCTATAAATTTAATTCCTAACTAGGTTAGTATCTGTTATAGCTTTTAAAGATGGAATCTGCTTCGTAGAAACGGTCAGTCAGTTCTCAGTACTTTTGCTTAGTGCGAAGTCAGTACATTACATTGCTACATGCACATAATGACCTACATTTACGGGATATTTTGTTATTAAAGCCACCATGTTTTTATTATAATTGTCTTTGCTAAGCAGAATATATACACAAAATTAGACGCACTTTGATCCCCGCCTACAGATAATGTAAGTAATTCTTTAAAAGACATAGAGTAATTAAAGACTCCTTAAGTATTACCGAATATTTGGTTATTTTCAGACACAGAAATTTCAGCGTGTAAGAAGTGCAACAAAGTGGCATTATAAACCAACAGTTAAAATATCCCATTACATACAGGCGCTCGCACAATGGGGGAAAGTTCTGCTGCAAATCGGTGACACGTTTTATTAAAATACACGGCAAATACAGTTAAAATCAATTTAGATCTCCTCATTTAATTTTTTCCCTTAAAGAAACTGAGAAATTTTGGGTTTCACCGGACTAATTTGTCAGTTGTTATCAGAGCAACAAAACAATTGAATGTATTTGACGAGCAACTTGGCACAAGCGGCGTCCTGTCCGACCAGTGTCCAGGAGGTACCGGGTTCGAATCTAAGCCGGGATAACAAAGAGTGTCACTGACATTTCTCGTGTCCGTCCTCAGTTCTGTCAGCTAAGTGACGCCGCAACACTTCACACTAAGCCACAACAGTTTAGTTCGAAATATTGACCATCTGTCGCTCAACCTTCAGCCCAACACTCTATTCTACACAGCCCAAACTACTGACAGCAATGTTACATAAATAATAGGACAGCGGGATTTGTCACTTGAGCTTCAATTTTCCATACTGACTTTAATGTTTCATTAAAAAACTGATTGAACGTTAAACTGGACTGGAGGTTCTCATGGAGGTGACTGAAGGTTACTGCCTTCTTTCCTGTGACGTCACGTAATCTTTTAGCTACCTACGCTGATTACGTAAATGGTAAGTTCCGACGGAACGTCGTCAAATATCATGCTACACCTTAGAAAACAGCAGTTTTATATGCAGGTTTTCTAAAGGTTTGTATTCGATATGATGATCAGAGTGTTAAGGGAGCATTGCAACCGGCTGCACCGCTTCACGGACTAAGCTTAGCCCCAGTTATACGGAAAGATTCAGCTCGTACGGCGCAGTCAACAAACTCCGTCTCGGTTATAAAAACCAAATGTTGCATAATGAAATAATCGCTGTTTGTTCCGAGATCGATACAAAACACACAAATACACCGTGTGAGCAGGACGCAGAATTAATAAATGTTGAGCATAGTGGTACATAAAGTTACCACTGGGCTTTACAGGGTTAAAAACCAAAATAGTATTTATTTTAGTACAGATGATAAAGTCACATATGCCTAAAATTGATCCACGACTAAAATAGCTAGATATTAATTAAATAAATTTTTAAATAGGGTTAAGTGCGACTCCATCTTTATTTCCGTTATAAATATAGCCTTAGTTAAAAAAAGCAAAGGGCACTTGTGTCGAAAACGCATGGAAAAGTTCAAGTTTCGTTACGCTCTTTATCGTACAGAGCAGCACAGCAATATCGACATTGTCCTGTGTTCAGTGGGCATTGTGGAGCGCGTGTGTAGATTTAATCTGATAATCCTAATTTTATTTAATATAAACGTGTCTTGAAGTACTGACAACATGGGATGACGTATTATCGTTACAGCAAAACGCCGAATTTCGTAGGTCGTTATGATTGCTGTTTCGAATTCTGCGGTAGTGCAGTAAGACTTCGTACCGATCACAGGCTCTTGTCACTGAGCTGTTTAATGCTTTTCCTCACTTCTACCACGTACTTTAAAAATGGGTTAAGGATGCTGCCTTTCTTACACTTTCTGATTCATAATTCAATTTTTTATGCTATTTGAACTGTATGTTTGATTAGACGTCGTTGGGATGTGAAGCCGTGCAGCTTGTGAGTCATGGTGCCGAAGTTTAAGAGGAACTTGGTGCATCCATCTTCAGGGTACGATACGCACCACATCCTAACGTGTTAACTACAGGCACTTAGTCACTTCCCATAAGACAGACACTAACTCTCATGAAATCTGAGACCTAACACACTTGTACTATTCCTCTATGGACAGGCTATTGCGTCTCTTGTCTGCGGGTTCGAATCCTTCCAAATAAAGAAAGCTACGATGTTGAGATCCCGGTTATTGTCACTGACTTGCCAGCTGAAAGCACGGTCCGACACTTACACCATGAAGAAGGAGACACGAGGTGCCCCGAAATATCGGTAACTCTCTAGCACATTTCTGGAACATACTTGCATTTTTAAACATAGGCGACTAAGAAAGGTCCTAAAAATATTGACAACTGTCCAGGAGGTCATATCAGACTCTGATTGAATCTTTGAAGACTGAATTTAACTTTTTTCATTGAGAGACCCGGTTGCTACCGCTCAGTAAACACACCCCGTCTAGATTATAATAAAACAGTCGTAATTCTGTTCATGGTAAATTTCTCCCTTTGTTATGAGAACCTTACCAAACATATAAACTCAATCTGCGGACAGAACGTAGAATTATTTAATCTTAGAACATGAAGTTACATACAGTAACCATTGGGCCTTGAAGGGTTAACACGGTGTCTTCTGTTCTCTGGCTATATAAAACATAGAAAATGAAGTTAAAGAAATAAATCTGCATTAATCCCACCTACACTTTTATACTGGAACATGTGCATAACAGACGAAAATTTTTCACAATCATGATTCGGTTTCCAGTTCCCAATTTTTATCGCTAGGTGCTTTATGTAATGAGAGTCTTTTTAGAAATCCGCCTCACACTACATTCCTATTTTGAATGTGGAATTTCAAGTGGACAAAGGAAAGGACAGAGCAAAAAACATTAAATAACTTAATAGTGTTAAAAGGGCTCAGAATTACGATACATAAGAGAAAAAAGAAACTAATTTATATACTGTCCTTCACATGACGGTAACCCTTATAGTAACTAGACGTAAACAATCATCTACAAACACACCTTAAATGACTTGAAGACACACAGTTTATAGGTGGGTAATTTGACTTGTGAAGTATAGCGAAACAAATTAAAGAAGAATACTGACAAATTTGTCTTGTTTTATGTGACACCTCAGGGGTGTGGTCTGATACATAGATACCAGAATTTAGCAGAAGTTTGGTGCTACCATCTTCAGTGTAGAAACGCTACCCTGAAGACGGATTACGCAGTTTCTCCAAAAAATAATAGGCATTTTCCCAACTACATGGAGTCACACCTCAGGAACATTACATTCACAGTGACCTAACTTAACCTGACATCTCACAAAAAGGATTCAGTACTGAAAATCGTTGTAGAAAAAAAAACAGTTTGGACGTTTCTTAAAGTTGGATTCCGCCAGATAAGAAAAACGAATTGCAGGAGCTGCAGAAGGCGATAAACGCCTTACAAATATTCGCAGTCAACCAAACAATGAAAATGAATGGTCATGTAACGTGTGTCAAGGACTCAAAACTTCTGGGAAGTGTCCCTGTGTTCCCGACGACCTGAAGAATCACGGCTCCTTCATCTTGAAAGTTCAAACAGTGAAAGAGTAAGATTCTTCTGTGACTAGTTTACTGTGAAGACGAAGGCGTCAGGACGCTCCGAAACATCGGGCACTACTCACTCAATGACAGCGTCACATCTCCGAAGCCTCAGCACGATACATTTGAGTAAATCTTTCGAAAACGTAGGAAGTTAAATAAAACAGTCGACATGATGCAAAATGTCGTAATAAAGTGACTTTAAATTATACACTACGAAAAGAAGCAAAATTCTTTCGTACATACAGAGGAAAGGAAATGCCAAAATGAAACAAAGTCATGCGTATTTTTATGGCCTTAAGAAGGACGCCACCCTCTGGTGGGAGAGTTGCCTGTTAAATTACCTTAAACCTTCACTTTTAGTGCACGTGGGATACAAGAACAGTGCTATGAGCAGGCAAGAGCAATCTAATAGTGTAAACGTGTTTGGATAATAAAGAAATAAAACTCTTTACCTTCGTGCAAAAAGTAGTATATGGAAATGAAGGTACTTAGCACGCAACTTACAGAAATGCCACGAGATGGAACGTGATTTAAGAACAAAAGGACTACAGAGTTTTGTGCGTCGCAGCTACATTTCATATCAAGAATGTAAAATCTCTACTTTTGTTAAAAACGCAATGTGTCGTAATCGAGACAGGCTTTACATAGTTGGTTTAGAAAAAGAAAACATTACCGGTATTTAGCATTTAACCTTACAAACCTCTTTATTTTGTAGTTTTTTTTTCTCTGGTCTAGGTAATGATGCCTAAGTCAAATGCTCAGAGTCATATATCACAATCCACGCAAAGAAAAAGTATTTTGTGCGCAAGGCGCGATAAGATACAGGCAGGTTTGGAACGTGTATGAAACAAAACGAAAGCAATGTAAGATGCGTTAGCAGCAAGCAAGGAATTCTCCCTGCTTAATGCCTTTGTCTGGTGCTTACTCCGTCGCTCTCTGTACCCCGAACTCCAAATGACAACACAAAGCGCGGAACCACACAATGTGGACGGGGTCGACATGGAGGTATACATCGACATAAATTTGGATCAATGATATTTTATTACTTATTAAATTTAATACCCAAATTTAATAAATAGTAAAAGTTAATGTTAAATAGCCAAAAAGTTTCGATAGCTCGGTCAGTATAGTGCCTAGGCCAGGGGTTGGGCGACCGGGGAATCGGGGTTCAATTCCGACATAGGAAGGGAATTTTTTCCCCAAAATGTCCAGAGAGACTGTGTGGTCCTCACAGCCTCCTACTCAGTTACAGCCGTTGGCTATTCCCCCGGGGGTGAAACTCTGGGGCGTAAAGCCTTCCACTTGCCGAGGCGAAGAAAGATTGCAGCTGTAACTCCACTCCCCCGTAAGTCTTCACGGTGTGCAAAGCAGAAACTTTACCTTCTCATTAAAACTAAACTAGGATTCCTAAATAGCTAAAGAGAATGACATTCAACTAAATAAAATTATTGCTTTAAATTTCGGTTTTTACATCCCGTTCTGAGGCATTGTCTCATTTTTAATGATTTTTTTTCTTTACTGAATTAAAATTGATTTGCGGCGAAACTAACGGTTAAAGCTAAACATACACCAATAGGAATGGGGATATGGAGCGTGTCTAGCTATAGCTGTGTTACGATACAAATAGAGAATACCAAATAGAAGTATTTTAATAAACAGTTAAACAGCGAAAAGCGACACTGCATGTCGCTAGTGTGCAAAATATTCTTTAAATAAAAGGATTAAGAAATGAATTGCTGAAATGATAATAGGCATCAAACCACTATCGCTTATTCATGTATGGAGTGCATTCAATCACGATATTGCTACTGATCTCTCCTTCCAGCAATTGCAACACTTGCTCATGTCGGTGGAGGAAAGAAGGCCAAATAATATTCTGCTAGTGACTACAGCAATACACTGGGGTAACTGGAGCCTAATTGTTTCTTCCTGCCTGCATACAGCGTTGTGGGAGCGACTCAGTTTGCTGCAGATGTTAACTGAATATAATGAACTGCATGTAGATGGACCGTATTTAGTGGGTTACTTGCTAACAAGAAGTGGGGGTCCTCAGGTTACCGACTGAGGAAACGACCTCCGGATGTAGAGGGGATACGTGGTGAATGAGGATATTCTAAAGGCCGAAATGGGTTACTCAATATAAAGAGTTTGTTGCAAAATGCAAGCGCGAATCTTTGGAAAATTATAATATTTCGCAGGGAATCCCATAAAACATAAAACAGAGTAGCAAAACTTCAAATAGAGTGATTCGCGGCCTGACTGAGTTTATTTCATATGTAGCACATATTGTAGTTGCTGAACTTAAGTCACGTACTTAGGAATGTGGTCTTCACACAAAGCGCTCTAATCTTGTTAAAAAAAAAGAAAAGCCCAACAAACTCAACCAGCTGGGCACAAGAAAATTCGCTTCTTTGTTAGTGGATACAAACAACATGCGTGACGCAATGCCACAAATATCGTAATATAAAAAGTGTTATACAATTTTTGGAAAGCTATTTCACACTGTGCATGTATTTTTAAGATTGTACGCCTTTCTGTCGCTTATGTGTAACCACGTGGGCTCTCATCGTTTCACAGTTGACACTATAAGTGTGTAATGATTTACACACCAGTAATAAGTTACCCGAAGAAAGTTTACTACCGAAAAGGGTAAGAGAAATTTTGAAATCAATAAGTATATGTTTTTTGGGACTCAACTTGTGTTTGTACATATTTAACAGGAAGGAAGGTAAATTTACTAACCAGCTGAGATACTATGAAACTTGTGACATAAGGACTTGCCTTCGAGGAGTGGGTGCACAGGCCACAAAGGCATATGGGAAAGTGAAGCTATGGCTCTGCTCATTCTTTAACCTGGGAAGGAGGCGCGTGGTCATCTTCACGCCCCGACCGCAGAAAAAAGGAAGCCTTGATATTTAAGTCCCAATCCCGACATTCATCTCCAGGGTCGCATATACATAAGCTATGGGCTAATTGCTTCAGTCAATACTATAAAACCCATTAGTTTAGTGTTGTCAGTTTCTCTTTCCGTTTCTTTTCGTCTCAGCTCTACTAGGCGGTGGTAAATGGGTTTATAATGCAAAAGCAAACTGCGTCAAATACTCATGACAAATGTTTAAGTCACGAACTGGACAGTATGCGACGCCATAGCGCTAAAAAATAGGAAGGTCTTCAGTGGAATAGACCATACGCACTGAAAAGACTGTCATTATAAACAAGCATTTCTTAAATTAAGTCTACTTTAAGTAAGCCCTTTGTCGAAATGCAGCTCGCTTCTTTTAACAAAAAGGATGTGCAAACTGACTGTGGTAACCCACTTTAAAAAACTATACCCACATGCATATATTAACCCTCAGAGCTAACATTAACCTGAATTATTTATATAAAGTTTTATCCCTACCGCGCAGTAAATACACTCCGTCTCAGTTACCAAAAACCATTTAGTCAATGCTGTTTAGGGAAATAATAGTTGTTTGTTCTGAGATCCATATAAAACACATAAATACACTGTGTGGGCAGAAAGTAACATTTGTTAATGTTAAACCTCGTGGTACATATAGAAGTCACTGGGTTTCAATGGCGAAAAAAAATCACAAATGCATCTCTTATATTATCTTTTGGGCCGAGAAGCGAGCATAGGATATACTGAGCCCAACTCCGAAGAGACAAACACTGAACCACCACTTTCACTGTATGCACATACATACATACCTTACGCACACACATGCATAATACACAGAGCCACACTGCGCACCAATACAGGACAATACGTACTATAACTTCCGATATGGTGCAATGACAGTCTGCTATATTCACGGTTGGTTCCATCACAGTTAGTTTCACTTTAAATAAACCTCTAAGGTGTGACCCACACAACTTTCAAACACTAAACATTTACAGCTTATCACTGCCGTTTCTGAGCACTGCGAACAAAGTGAGTTACCCGTTAAAGAGTTCAGTGAGCACTAGAGATAAGCCACCTTAAGGTTATTAGATGCTGAAGTCTGACTAGAAACAACAATACAAATTTTATTTGACGCTAAAATATTAACATTTTTAAAACCATTTTCGATAAAATGTCACTCCTAACAGATTTACAGGTAGGAAGTACTTGCCCTAAACAAATACTGTCGCGGAGTAGGAAGTCAATTGTACATCGTTAACACAGATTGCGCCATGGGTTCTGAGTGTTAGAAACTATGAACAGACGTCTGATTTGAACAGACTATTATTACATCACTAAATGTCAAGATCTTACTCTTTTCGGCGAGGACATTAGGCTATACTACACTGAAGAATAAAGGCATACGATTTGTTACCTAAAACAAAACACAGACAAAAAAACGCTAACGAACTGCACATAAAAAATGCCACGTTGCAGAAAAAATACAAAATTTCCGCCCTGCACAAATGCGCAATCAGCCATGAGACGTGGGTTGCATTTAACAGTCTACAAATTATAAAAATTATACTACAGTCATATCTAACCACACGTCACTTGCATCCGCGAAGAAAATGTATGCAGTGCAAATATGTAACGAGTTAAAACTTGTATTCTATTAAACGTTAATTCAAACAGAAAACATTTTATTCACCAGCACATAAATTAAACACGCAACAGCGGTTAATTCTGTCTTAAAAAAAATGTTAACGGTTAACATTTCGCACCAAAAACTTCAAGGAATTCACTTCCAATGCACCCATAAAACTAAGACGGATCAGTCTGGACTCAAATATTTGTGTATAAAACGTTAAGTTAATTAATAACTGTGGAGAATCTTTAAGACGTTTAACACGACAAAACATATTTTCAGCTGCACAACAAGTTCCTCTGCAAGATACGCAAATGTTCCTGCCCAAGGACCACAACTGTATTAAGTGTGCCGGTGTCACTGGTGAAGTATTGTCTAACGTAATGTCTGTCTGTACGGGGGAGGAGCCAACGCATTTTATCGCCAGAGTTATTCGACTAATGGCAACATTCCCTGCAAAACCACTGCTAGACCGGACACAACAGCACTGATAATTTCTTAACTCATTTAGAGTATTTATGCAAGTCTTGTTGCTTACAGCGTGACTACGGCAGGATTGAGTGACAATTCTTCGAACACGATGTTCACCAAGAAAGACGTAATATATCTTATGGACGAAGGTTGAAGTGATTTGGTGCGGGAACGGGCAATGTTGTCACGAGTGGGTAATAGGGAAATTCTTACAGAATAGGACGCTGTGGAGGATATTTGGTTCTAAGGAGGAAGTAAGAGGGGAATAGAGAAGACTACAAAACTAGGACCTATATTACCTGCACTCTTCGCTAAATATTTTTCGGGCAATAAAATCAAGAAAAATTAGATGGGGAAGGTATTTGGCACGTATGGGAGGCGAGACAGATGCGCAGAGGGTTCTGGTGGGGGAGACCTAAGGAAAATAGACCACTTGCAAAACCTAGGCCTAGATGGGAGGATAATATTAAAATGCATCTTCAAGAAATGGAATGGGGGCATGGACCAGATTTATCTGGCTCAGAACAGTGACAGATGGCGAGTTCTTGTGAATGCGGTAATGAATCTTCGGATTCCACAAAATGCGGGAAATTTCTTGATAGATGAGAGCTTGTTAGCTTCTCAGGAAGAACTCTGTTCCACGTTGTTAGTTAGCTAGTTAGTTAGTTACAGAACGACAGATTGTAATAAGCAAATTAGCATACCGAGCAACGCCGGGTGAAACTGAGGAGTAGGACGTATATCTTACGAGTCTGCAGTTCTTCACAGAGAGGCACGTGTGGATGCCGGCTTCTGAGATGTGAAGCTGACGTAGTCGACGGATGTCCTAGCCAGCCGAAGGATCGCAACGCCTTCATCTTCAAATGCCAGCAGGTTCATGAAGATAAAAACCGTATTGGATTCTTTACGCTTGAAGATGGGACCGATAGGCTGTCACGAAACTTCGGTAAGGAATTACCACTAATCGCTACACAATAACCCAGAAGAGCGCAGTTCTCAAGAAATATACTTTTTGACCCTTGAAGGCAAGACTTTTCTTCCAAATGTCTGTAAACATTCATCCTACGCGAAACGACTGGAACCACCTGGTATATATATGTACAGAAGTTCTTGAAGAGAAGCGAAACATTTAACAGTTTCCTCTAAAGCCGCTACAAGAAATGTGAAGGGGACATGACTAACATTAATATAGCAATATGTGTGTTTGTTGGCTTCCACTTGGTTACACTCTTGGTCCGCTCACGGTCTGCTCACGGTCCGCTCAAGATCCGCTCACGATTCGCTCACGATCCGCTCAGGGTACGCTGAAGGTAGACTAAGGGTTAGGGAGAACAGTCCTTGCCTGTATTTAAATGCAGCCGTACACACTGACGGGCACGCTCAGGTCACGGAGTGCCCGAATTGAGGGAGAGTATTCTTCGAAGAAATATCTGACTCAAAAGCAAACGGATTACTGCCATATCTTTTGGGTAAGTTTCGAAACGTGTTGAAAGCAAAATGAAAGTCGCTAGAGTGACATAAGGACGTGCAGTGTAAATGCTCTACACATGACCGTGAGCTTAGCGTGAGCTCATCGCGAGCGTACACGTAAGTCCGATAGGTTTTATGGGTGGAAATTTTACACTGTTTATTCCCTGCATTATGACGAAGTATATTGCTCAAGTGATACAAACAAATAGACGCGATCCTTTTGGATCAAGGAAGAATAGACGTTTGTGCATGAAGAATAATTACAACGTAAAGATGTAAAAATTTTAACCATTTAATAAAACACATGTACCAACACAATGTTATATTTCTGTAGATAATTTAAACAAAGCCTGTAAACTTCTGCACTACAGACACCACAACATATGTATGTTTATTGTGACCCATTTTATTGATGTATTTTTAAAAGAAATTGTGATGCCAGCTGCCTGAAGGTGGCGAGATAATATCGCCGAAGCATGTGGGAGCTATGTCTAGACTGTATGCATAAAGTATAGAACAGTGCATTTGTTGGAGTTATATGACTTATTTAATAACATGGCTAGGTTTATTGCCCGAGAAGTCGAATGATGCACTCTATTAACACTCGTGTTTCTTATACAAGATTACGGTTGTTTAAAGAGACACTGCCAATAGCTTAAGCTATGCAGAGTTGAATTAGGAATGACTGATGAATAATGAATTTTAAAGTATGTGAACGGAAGTAACTGTTGCGCAGTTTGTGGTATTGTGCCGGCATCTGCCTGGAGAGATTGAGGAAAAGCACAAAAAATCTGAATGGTCGGCGTGCTGACCGACATTTGAATTTCCATCGCCCTAATTCAAAGCTGCAAGGCACCCGATCCACGATGTTCAGAAGGATAATACTGCATGTTACTAGGATGGAACTTGGATAGGATTGGCTCCGGACATTGCATATTACTAGGATGGAACCTGGATAGGAGTGGCTTGTGATAATGTCCAATAGCCGATTTTGTTGACACTTCTTTGGGCCTTAATATACAGGAATTGGCGCCATGTAGACTGGTAGTTATTGTGCCGACGTTTCAAAGGATCCTACAATCTCCATAAACAGGAACATGATAATAGCTGCTACATAATCCTCTAATACTTCGACAGTCCTACCAGACTACCCGGTGTCACACTCCAAAAGACAGCAAAATGCATCCCCACTGCTGTACATATTTGTACTGTTCCTTATGGCAAGACTGACAGGCTTGCTTTGCGACTGAAAAAAACAGAACACTTTATGTCGAGAACACTTTAGTCCGTCTTTCCCTCTACATTGACGCTTGTGACGTGAACCCCTATGACATCTTGAAAGTAAAGAACGCCTTGGAGAATTCTGTGTACTACGCACGGAAAATAATAAAATGTTCTTGCAGATAATTATAGATAAAAAAGGACTAGAGTGCAGCATTTGTAATCTTGTTGCATCCATGTTTGTTGCGATTATTTCAAACGTTGGAACGCAGAAAGCAGAAGCAATAGGCCTAAAAGTCTTTAGAAGAAAGAAAACCACAACGAGTCAATTAAAGTCACTATGAATTCTACTGATGACTTTGACATTCAGCACAAAACACAGATCTTATTTATGTGCTGCAATCAGAACGCATGTCGAGTAGCAATAATATATACAGCTCCTGCATGGGAGACATATATAATTGGCGTATGACGTCAGGTGGCAATTCAGTTAAAAAACCAAAATTTTCATAATTTAAAATTCAAAACCACATCGCGTGGATTTACTTCGTACGAACAGCTGGCCGAGTTTGTAGAAAAATGGGGGAGGGAGGGGAGTGTACGGGTGGAAGGGCAGATGGCTTATAAATTCTGTTAAATAAGCTGGTTATTTTTCCAGGTCTCCCAGAATATCAAAGGACCGTCATACGAGTGGAAGTTTAATTAAGAAATCGATGTGCTGATACGATCACGATTCACTATGAACATTTGCAATAATTCAAATCATTCTGCGCATGACTGCGCGCCAGAAGGTTTAGTACATAGTGAGTAAGAAGTAAAGCAAAACAAGCACTAGAAATGAAATGGCATTTTAACTGATAAATAAAAGTGTTCTCCAAGCAAACCGCATTTCACACAAAGACACAAAGTTCCGACATATGCTACAGGCCTGAGTACCAGGCCTTAAATTACTGCGAAATGTGGAGTACAATAGTTCAGGATAAATCTAGCTAATACAGGAGATTACTAGCTGATACTAGCTGATAGAGGAAGACTGTTAGTATCTCTGAGAGAGTGACAGTTTATTTTTGTTTACAAATATTAACAAGATGCAAAGCAAAGAGATGGAGTGTAAATATGCACTCCACACATCAACCACAATTACAAGAGAAAACAGACTAACAAAACCAACCGAAAAAAAATCCCTTATGTCTGTAAGTTTATTTATACAAGCCAGTGTAAGTTATTCCAAGCGGCAGAATCATGTTGGAGCTTGCAGAAGATGGACGCTATGTACAGTGTCTTGAGACCATCTAAAGATAACAGCACGTCAGGAAACAAACGAACCCTAGGTGACTCGAAGATGATGAACAGCCGATTGCATATACATTTCGAATTTGATAGATCCTGTCTTAAAATCTCGATATACACATTGTCGTAGAAGATATAAGTTCAACCTTATTCATACTATTTGGCTTGTTTATACCCACGTTATTTCGATAAACGGGGCTTGAAAGGTTGGATACTTTGTGTTTTGTTTCGACACGGTATCAAAACGGCAGCTCTACAGCGTCTAAATATATCATTGATGTGAAGGATGACCTGAAAATATCTGAAGAGAACGGCTCTGGCCTAATGAAGCACTACAAAGGAATATTCTCGGAGGGGACAGAGTAAAACCATGATAAATCTCGACAGGATAACAGGTGTGCCAGCGTGAATCATGCAGTTACCAACGACAATCCCAGACTGTTACAGCTACATCGTCCTGCTCAGAAACTAATAGCTAGACTGCGTGGTTGCATGGAGAGTGAAACGATCGTTTTCTGTGAACAGACGAGGGCCAGTACTGTGGCTTTTGCACGTAACAGATAATCCCGTTGAAAGCCCAGTGTGGTCACTTTATGTACAGCAAGTTTTAACATTCACAAATTCTACGTTCTGCCCAGAGAGCGTACTTATTTGTCTTGTATGAATCTCAGAATAGACAGCGATTATTTCCCTATACAGCATTAACTGATTCGTTTTTATAACCGAGACGGGTTGTGTTTACTGCCCGGTACGAGGTGTAACTCTAAATGTAATTTAGTATACTCTTAGTTTGTAAAGGGCTTAACATAAGTACGGAAATATTCCGACACATCCCGATTCTTCAACAAAACTAGGAATGAAAAGTGTTAAATACGGAATAAAAATCTTACGTTTGTATTTCCGTTTATAATTATTTTATCCCCGCGTTGTTGTGGGTCCACGCTTTATGCAGCCCTTAAATCCCTGGCACTAAAATTCATCCTGAAGGCAGAAAGTAATTAAACCAAACTTCGGTGAAATTGTCGCAAGTGGGAGCACTCAAAGTACCAGCGTAATGTCTGTTTTATCGCTCCTCTTTCCTATTATTTTCTATGGCGCTCAGTTTCAAGAATCGGATAAACTGCAACAATCTTACTACAGGAGGAAAGATGTTAATTCAAGTTTTTTATCTATTACCACAATGCAGAGAATATAAACAATAACAGAAATGAATTGAAATGTAATATTTAGTTTCCATTCTGGATATCTGCAGTGTTTTATTTCTCTACCATCTGCGGACAGAACGTACAAAATAGGACGAAACCCCTGACTAACATCCGCCAGAGATGATCGATCAAACACCTGTCTTCTTGTTAAAACTACTGAATAATATACACCTAGCAAGGGAATGGAACAGTGCTGAGTGGTGGCTGGGCTGGGCTGAAGGCACGGCGCCGGTATACGGATTGATGACGATTCATCGATTCTCTCAGCTCCTACGTGCTTCTCCTGCTTTTGGTTTAGAAGTCAAAAAAAAGTATACTTAAGTGTGAGGTACAGAAATAAGCTTTGCGATGGAAGAGCCGTTATGGGTCTGTTCTGCATACCTTGTCCGATCTGACAGAACATTGTCCAGTAACACGAAGTGCCGAATATTTCTAAAAGTTAGTGATGAACATTAACCGTTAAACGACAGGGCTAGTATTGAAACTACTGCGTAGAGTCTGCGAAAAATATGAGTATTATTTGAAAAGCGAAAGACAATATTACGAATAAAAAGGCATTCTGTGCAAAACGACAAAGAAATTAGGCAGTACGTCTCAAAAATGGAGTAAATTCCCTTGTTGCCTGAATGTATAAAAAGACTTCATAGGGGTGTTTGTTGGGTGCTTTCGCGTATGAAAAGCAAGGTAGTTCAAAGGTTAAGTACTGACTGCATTTTAATTAACTAAGCTGATATCATCAGTCCCCCCATACAGTTAGCTGAATGTACGCGATGGAAGAAGGTGTCCGTCCGACTGTGGCAGCCATAACATAGATATAACCTTGACAATTTGGCAGAAAATGTACAAGGATGATGTGATGTGCCGTGTTCTACACAAAGCCACTTTCAGGGCACCTGGTATAATTACAACCGGCACGCTAGAACAGGGCCACGGGATTTCTACCCCTTGGAATCTCGAGTGACATTCAGACCCTGATTCCCATAGCAAAGTCTGACGTCACAATCCACCTGCCACAGTCACGCGCCGAGGCCGGTGAAACAGTTGAGCATGGAATATCAAGAATCTATCATTGTGTGGGTGAGTGACAGAGTCACAACCCGCACACCCTGGAACCTAGTGTGGCGTCTCGCTCCGACTTTCACTGCTACGATACCTTGCGCTCTTGGTTATTTTCTCGCTGAGGTCGAAGAAACAGGTGAGCATCGAGCATATAATGCACCATAATACAAAGAGGATCGGTAAACTTTCGACACAAGGAAATAAGGTTTCGTTTGCTGTAACAATAAAGACACCACTACTGAAACAGACCGTGGAATGGCGCATCAGTACTGTGACAGAACGTAATGTGACGTCATGTGGCTATAAAATATGAAAATTCATTTCGTACCTCACGGGAAATACAATGCACTTCCATTACAAATATTAACCGGCTAATGCTGCTGGGAAATACTTTTAATCCTTTCTGCTTATCGAAAGACACCCATAAATATCACCATCTGGCCAAATGGTAAGGCTTTTAATGTCAAAACAGGTTATAGCGTGTTACTGCGATAATCCGAGAAAGGATGGTCTAACATGGACGGCAGAGCCGGTATACCTCGGTCTTTATACTAAGTGAATAACATAGAAATGGTCTTTGAGACTTCGGCAGGGCAAGAGATTTCTCACTTGCACAAAGTGTCCACACCGGGTCTTGTGACCACATGCCCCCCCCCCCCCTTTCAGTGAGTAGCGTGGCCTCTGTCCCCGAGGTTAAAGCAGCCAGAACATGAAGCTGATAAACCACATAAATCTAGAGCCACGGTTACTAATACCTTCCATGCACAACCGTGCCTCCATAGCGTAATCAGAGACATCTTAACCTATACCTTTACCTGACTTGGACGGATAATCATTGTGGATATTTTTTATGGCTCGATAGCCTTAGTGGGCTCAGGACTCCTCATTATCGAGGCTTCACGATCACATTCAGACACACCACACTCGGTAGAACTCCTTTGGATGAGGGATCGGCCCGTCGCAGAACCCTTTACCCGACAACACTCAACACTCACAAGTGAGAGACATCCATGCCTCCGGCGGAATTCGAACCCTCAATTTCAGCAAGCCAGCGGCTGCAGACCCGCGCCGTAGACCGCACAGCCACCTGGATGTATATAGTGCATGCCATAAGTGATGTATCAAAGTATCTTACAGAACATAATCGTTGGTCAGTCACTAATCAAGACTCACAAGAGAATTCGCTGCAGATATACATAATGATCAGTCCGTTCTTATATCATGGACATAAATTTTGTAGTATAGTTTCTTTTAACTGGGAGAAATGAGAAGTGGCGTAGCTATGTTTCTTGTCACCCGGACCAAGCAATCGCCACGATGCTCTTAACAAAAATTATTAACTATAATTACATTACTTACTTACTTACTCCATGGTGCAGAGTCCTTCTTGAGAAGCTAACTGGTTTGCAGCTAGTCAAGAAATTCCCCGCATTTCATGGAACCCGAAGGTTCATTACCGTACTCACAAGCG
>Ga0123354_10003625_pt1 | contig 21406 bp, 11 predicted proteins | sample TergutLab28metaG_2_FD_97872 | JGI IMG/M metagenome (GOLD analysis project Ga0123354, IMG submission 97872) | Labiotermes labralis P4 segment gut microbial communities from Petit-Saut dam, French Guiana - Lab288 P4 | ecosystem: Host-associated > Arthropoda: Insects > Digestive system > Gut ... | reverse complement strand
TATTATTATTATTATTATTATTATTATTATTATTATTATTAAGAAGCTTATTTACATTATGGCACTTTATAGCTATTTAGATTGATATCAGCGTCTTGGTAGACACGCTGCTTCACTCTTCAAGGAGTACGAGTACAGTCCACCGCTCAGAAGAAAATCATTGAGACTGATGAGATAAATGCATATGAGCAAGGTGAAGGGCTAATGACGAGTCGCTATTAGTCAGCCTTCCTTTTAGTTTCATCCGAAAGGTCTTTTCTTTCTAATTTCATGGCATCATATAACAGTAGTCATAATTTTACAGCAATGAACATGTTAAATATATAATTATATTCGTTGAAACATGTGGGTCTTCCTATTCCGAGGATGTGAAGTGACTTCATCTGGTGCGAAGATGAGACATAGTTTTATTATCTTATATAGATGGTAAAGGTCATTAAGAGGCAGGAAATCTGAGGGATTATTGGCTACTCAAAAGACTCTGCTGGCTCGTGTTATTTACGCTTATCCGCTTATCCTAGAAGTAACTTTTTAATGGCAAACCAAATTATGGAAGATTATAGCGCTCCATTGAAGAGAGGCATCTTAAAAAATAAGCCTAAAGGTGGCGTAAAATCGTTTAATGAGCGAAGAACAGTGTTCATTCTTACATGTAACTTTAATTTTCGACACTTTCTGGAGAACAGATCCAAACATTTTTTCACATCCTAAGAACGAAACGTTTTTATGGCAGGTCTTTCGCAGGGACTAAGGAAATGTTTTTCATTCCCACTCATTTGAACTTTATCTCTGAATGAAAGATGTTCCATCTCTCAGTTGTCGTTATGATAGCGAAATTGGTCATGTTCCGCACCTCCCGTTGATTCTTCCTTTCCAAGATACAAGGAATAAAAAAAAAGAGCACAAAAGAGGGAATTGGTCATACGGACCGCTATCAACCAATCGTTTTACAGGAAACATGACGGAAACCTCATTCACGAAGCAGCGGGAGGGTTGTTCTCCGTACTGGTACCTTGCTCCGCTGCCAGTCGCTCCTTCTCACATCATTGCTTCTTTTAGGAGCAGAACCTATTCATAGAGGAAATAAAGTGTGTAAGAGATTGAAAACTAATGAAAGATGTGACACTGTAATATAATTTCTAAGTTATTATTACAGTATTCTTAAAATTAAGGGTAGATTTCTCCTTGTGTGTAATTAAATAAAGCGCAGTGAATATTTAATGGGGCCTGGACTTGTATCTACATTAATTATCAACAGATTCTGGCCACAGGATGCGCAGTACCGGAGTTTGTGTTTTCACGGAGCCGCTCTAATTGCGGCAGCGAAGGTAAAATTCTCTGTCAGCGCTTGGAATCACAGGCTGAAGCACTAAGAAATTTCGACTGGATTATGATTTTGTACATAACTTATTTTAGACACACTTCTGCTTATGGCGCGTTTTGTCACAGGGAAAACTGCTGCGCGATTCAAGAATATGAGTAAATTATTAGAAGTTGAAATCTGACAGGTTAGAAAACCAGATCTTTAATTACAGAAAGAGTTGGTTCACACATCAACATCGGAATTTTTTAAATAAACGCGCATGATCAGTGTGTAATTTAAATTAATGACGTATTAAGCAAAATTAATAATTCAATTCTATACTTGAAAATTTTACAATTAATTTACTTAATTTATAATGAATGCGAAATTCATTTGAACTTTGAGTTACTGTTGTAATTATTTACACGTCACATTATTTAACGTATGTAAGATGTGAGGTGGCTTTCTGTTGAAGAGTTTGCCTGCATGTCAGCCGTGCCCAAACTTTTATGTGTGTGACCGCAAAGTAGAAAATAGTACATGACCCGCGACTCTACTGTGGAAATGGCAATAGACAGTGATTTTATCTGTAAATTAATTAATACTAATTCCTTTCCTTGAACAATATTTAACGATGCCACTTATTAATAACAATTACATTTTTACTCTTCCTTGATAAATCCATTGGCTTTACGCACAGCCATGTTTTACTATACAATAAAAAGTGTATTTATTAGTCATTTAAAGTTTAATTGCTCCAGTACATTTAAAATTAATAAATACAAGTTCAATAATTACATTTTATAGGTCACTCTGTTAACATTTCGATAACAATTTTTATTTTGTCCTAATTGTCGAGTCATCCGAAAAAAAACCTCTTGTGACCAAACATCAGACCCCGACGACCCTGACTTTGGTGGCGAAATGAGTTTGGGAACCATTGTTGTACAGAATGCTAGAGTAGACATTCTTTATTTACCTTGATTTCTCTCTATAATCCAATGTTGTGTGAGAATCGTCCCCACTCTCACTCACATAATTGAATTGATAAGTGGAAATCGGATCTGTCTGTCTGCGGCCTATCCCCTTAATAGCATCCGGCAGTAGGAAAGAAAAAAATTCCCAATACATTATGATTTGGGGTCCGGGTGTCGTTTGTTGTAGGTCCAGTTTGTTTGGATTTTGGATCTAGCGGTGTCAAAAAATTTCTAGTGTCCCTCAGGGTGAGGGTTCTAACTTAGAATCAATCTTCAACGAAAAAGTTTCCCGTTGTATTGTGGCCTGGCAGGCTCGCGCTGGTACCGTCTTAGCCCTGTCACTTCCGGTAATACTGCCACAATTTAGTTGTGAAGTTCACAGCAGAACACTGACAACTGCTTCCTTCAATAATCATTGTCAGTATACGAGTATTCTAACAATTACTTTCTGGAAATTCTATTTTCTGAGGAAGATCTTTCTCAGACACGTCTGCAAGCCGGGAACGCAAGGACGCCTCTATGCAAGGAATCACGTTCCTTACCGCTGACACTACTTTTCAGCCATTCTGTAACAAATGTATAATCTGGTTTATTAATTTGCTTTGTTACTATTAGCGTTAAGGTGTGCAAGTAAAATTCTAGCAATTTACAATTAAATTAAAAGTTAACAAATTTACACAATTACCAAAATTTGTCAAATCAAAGTATTTGCCTTCCCTTATTTTTCCCCTGTAACCCAATGCCGTACGGAAGTTTGTAATTTAAATGTTAATAAATTATCCAAGCTGTGTGAGTCAAAGTACTCAGTCTCAACGCGGAGAATAGCAAAAAATATGCACAAATCCAATTACATTCAGCACGACTTACCTTGCATTAAATAAAGCAAATAAATTTGAAAACACTTCATAATACTTCTTTTTACTTCACCAAACGGGCCTAGATTTTGATATGAACGTATTAGTTAAAACTTAGGTAAGTGACAGTGAGGTCTATTGCCTTCCAACACTGGTTTACAGAGAGGATAAAATTAAGCAAGGAATATCTCTTTTAGCATTTTTTACAGAGTTATGAACTGCTGAGTAGAAAGACACCTCACGTCTTACATGTTAGCTAATGTGACGTGTAAGTAATTACAAAATAACTCAAAACTTCCAATAAATTCCACACTCATTTACACTTGTAATTTACATCGATTCGTGGTTTGTAGATAACAGTTCCTCATCTTCTAAAGCGACAGTTCAGCATATCCGCCTTTCCTAACTCAAGCCGGCTGATTAAGTTAGCCGAACAAAAAAATAAATGACCGGGAGTAATGATTACATCTTTGATAAGAGAGGACGGGTTAGTTTACCGCTTCATTCAAAACCATATAAATTCTACGAATGTACAAGTACCAATAAGTGACCCAGTAAACTGCCTGTCCATCTATTGATACACAAGGGAGCCAACGTATTTGCCCAGTAGAGAAGATTACAGAATAATCGGTAATGAAATTCTGCTAGAGTACTTGAAGATACGGCCAAACCTGTAATACACAAACGTAGAGTGGAAATGCGCTTATGTATCAATATATTTTATTGTATACTTATTAATACGCTTACTGTCATTGTAAGCACAGATTCCGCAGTGGATAGGATTGGCATGGTCGCGTGTGAGAAGCTGGTGCGTGCTTGTACCATAAAATTCATTCCTAATAAGTAGAGGCCCTGTTAACATGCCAAAATTCTGCATATAAAATATAGTACAGACACGGAAGAAAACACCGTTGACAATATACATACAAGTAATATGGCACCAACCAATGCTCTCAAGGACAGTAAATTAATTTTTTTAATTAGATATATTCCACGAATGTAAACACGATGGGATCCCAAAGTGTGCATAGCATCTTGTAACACAAATGTTAATATAGGCCTGAAGATGACTAGGTTATAGTAGAAACATGTAGCCTTGTATTACTTTATATAATAAAGTGATTGTGCTGACGTACACTATATAATATTATGTTATACTAAATTAATGTTACTTTACTTTATTATTTTTGTAAACATAATTGCATTTGTGGGTTGTATTATTGTATACATTCGAAAAATGCAATGATGGAGAATCACATAAAACTTTGACAAGTGCAGTATGATAAAATTTCTGTTGTAGCAAAATGTGGAATAGCAGATGTTAAAGTTGCCCACTCTGGACAAAACTGTACTTCCTCCAAATACAGTGATTCTAACTGAATTTATTAAAAAAAAGTTGTAAATCTCTTAAAGCTGAACAATAAGCAGAAGTTCCTCGATTAAGTTGTTACACGTAATTTACGGTTGCATAACTGGCTAACATAGCAGTAAACATGACTCACAGCTAGGCAGAATATTTCGGGAAGCAGTAGATAATGAACAGCTCTCGTAGAATGGACGAAGTGTAACAGACTGCCTGCTAGGGGAGTGCAATACAAAAGGTCTGGAGAGTAGAAACGCTGGGAAATCTAAAGGACAACAAACGGAAACGACTCAATATTCGTACATTCGTTATTAAATTATACAGTACGCTTTTTATTAAGATGAAAGTGATTAAATGTATGGATTTTCTTTACCTTTCCCGAACACGCTTTCACAGCAAATGATTCAAGGCACTTCTTGTTATACCCCTGAAGAATTGAATTTGCCCCGTCCGCTGGTAGAACTACTTTGCATATGTTTTTCCTCTGCGTTAACAGCATTAACACCTCAGACGGTCTTGGCATTGTAATTCATTCGGATTCGCCTGCTCAACTGGAGCTGCAGATTATGTACAGCAGCAGTGAATGAATTAAGTATTCTCTCTCCAGTAATACTTTTAAGTTAGAAATGCACTTCTGCGTGTATTTATGTAATGCAATAATCGTATTCTAGGAAAACAGATTGTAAGGAACATGATTTGACTACAAGAGTACTATCGTGTACTCTAGAGCAGCCTTTCTGAACCGGGTTCCCTGCTAACCCCAGAATTCTGCAAAGGTGTGTGATGGGTTCTGAGAGACGAAAATGCCTAATGGCATAAGAGTATTATAGGCGGTCTTAAGTTTGTACGTAAGAAATAAAGTTCGTCTGGTGGCATTCATCACTAATCATTCCGTTTTTGACATCACGCAATCAAACCATAAGCTGTATGATTCTGCAGTGCAGTCTGTCAGTAGAGCTGGCCTTAGAGTCAATGGATCAGGCCAAATGATCATGTTATCGATCAGTCTGAGGTTAGCAATTGATTTTTTTACATTTTTTGGCACAACAGCTCCTAGTGGGTAAGGGCCTACTCTTTTACTTTTCTAGATCACACTTAGCGACACACCACAGTCGGTAGGACTCCTCTGGACGAGTGATCAGCCCGTCGCAGAGAACTCTACCTGACAACACACAACATTCGAAGCAGATGGACCTCCATGCCACCGGTGGGATTCGAACCCACAATCTCAGCAAGCGAACGGCCGCAGACCTATGTCTTAGACCGCGCGGTCACTGGGACCGACGACTTCTTACATGTAAATTACAGTAAAGAAGAAGAAATGCTGGTATTTAGTATTATGGACAGTAAGGTCTGAACTTAATTTAGGGTTCCTTGAAGTAAAATAGATTGCGAAGCATGGCTCTATAAAATTCAATGGAGCATTTCTTGTTTCCAATATTCTGTCTCCACGTTTCAGAACTTATGTTAGGTGACCGCTGCGGTTTTCATAGTCCTTTATTCGATCCGTATTGAGCGCTGGCTTATTGTTTATAAACGTTTGATGCATGTGACAGTTGCTCGTACAAATAGAAGGAACAAATGTGATATCATGTCTCGTGTCATATGGTACGGTAATGTACATGTTCATAAGACTGTCATACTAAATTAAATATGTTTGATCATTTTCAGTTCATTTGAAGCAAAACCCATGTTAAAAACTGGCGCCTTCACCCTATGTTCTTAGAACAATTTCACACCATATTCAGCTTGTCACGTAGGCCCTACACGGAAGTACACCGGTCGATACGTTCAATCAGAAGTAAGATACGTATTTCTTATTGGTAATTACTCACGATTAAACCCGAAATTAAACTTATAACAGAAAATTTCATTTTTCTAAGATATTGTGCTCAGTAGCTTTTTTCTGTGTGGGCCAGGTAGCTCAGTCGGTATAGCGACTGACTACAGGCTGACGGTCCGGGGTCGAATCCCGGTGGGGAAGAGATTTTCCGCCCTTCCAGACCGGCCCTGGGGCCCAACCAGCATCATGTAAAAATGGGTACCGGGTCTTTCCGGGGGTAAAATGCGGCCGGGGTGTGCTGCTGACCACTCACCCCCTTCTAGTGCCGCGGTCATGGAAGAGTAGAGCTATACCTCTACCCACCCTCTGGGCCACACCGGACCTGTAACGGGATCACTTTACCTTTACCTTTACCTTTACCTTTTTTCTGTATAGCTTTAAACAATGTCATGAACAAAGTTCATGTAAAGTTACAAATATATTCAAAACCTGGGTCTAAAAGTTCATGATTTAGTGTACAGTCACGGTGAATATCACAATAGTTTGAACGGCTTGGTTTGGCTTGAACAGACTCTTCTCGACCTGGTCAGGCACACCCAGTAGTGACACCAGAGGCCATTACAGCAGTTGAAGCCATCGTGAAGGAAAATCGCCGCGTAAGAGTGAATGAAATAGCCGCACATCTGGATATGATTCATGGATCAGCAGACTACATAGCAAAAGGAAGTCACTCTGTACCTTTTGTGTTCAATAAATTAGGAGATAAAAAATATTTAAGGTTTTCATTTGACTTACCCTCGTACATACTTTTATAAAGCTGTTCGTTTTTGCTCTTTATGCTATATTACTGTTCTGTGTTATGGTTTATTGTGTAGAAAAATGTATTGCGATCAATTTTTCACGTTACATCTTTAAAGTAGGAAAATAACAATAATTAGACTTATTTCTATTTCCTAAAAAATTGAAGACTGTTTCACATAAAGTATTTAGATTCAAAAATACAACTTTATTTTATGTGATGTACAATGAACCGTTTCTTAGGAAGTCTGAAATATTTAGTGGACTTCACCATTAATTGATCTGTATAATGAACAGTTAAAGTACTGCGAATGTGTGTATTATAGACTCCACAATACCAAATTTAATCGAAATACGTCTTGAGGTTTTGAGGACAGAAAATCCATACAAACGATTTTCACTTAGAATGATTGTACAGTATACTTAATTCCATCACCAAGAGCCCGAAAACTAAACCGGTATACGTTTCATATGTTGAAAACAACATAACTAAAAAACCGAATAATTGACTTTAATCGTGATAAATCGATGTGGAACGATTTTATGGTTTTTATAATACCCAGGATACTTACTTACTTACATACTTACTTGCTTACTTACTTACATACTTACTTATTTACTTACTTACTTACTTACCCCATGGAGCAGAGTCCTTCGAAAACTAACCGGTTTTCCGCTAGTCAAGAAATTTCCAACATTTTATGGAACACCAAAGATCATTACCCCATTCACAAGTTCCTGCCACCTGTCTCTATCCTGAGCCAACTCCATCCAGTCCATTCCCCCACATCCCAATTCCTGAAGATCCATCTTAATATTATCCTACCATCTACGCCTGGGTCTCCCAAGTGGTCTCTTTCCCTCAGATTTTCCCCACCAATACCTGTACACGCCTCTCCCCTGCCCCATACGCGCTACATGCTCCACACATTTCATTTTTCTCCATTTTATCAGCCGCACAATATTGGTCGAGGAGTGCAGAACATTAAGCCCCTCATTTTGTAGTTTTCTCCACTTCCTTGTTACCTCGTCCCTCTAAGACCCAATAATTCTCTTCAACAATCTATGCTCAAATACCCTCAGCCTTTGTTCTTCCCTCAATGTGAACGATCAAGTTTCACACTTACACAAAAAAAACAGGCATAATTATAATACCCTATTATTATAATTCCCGGTCAACGTCTTCAGACAAATTATAGTCACCCTTGACAATTCCTTACTCAACATTCACTGCCACTCACTCTACTGTCCTTAAAGTATATACAAGTTTATTCAAAATGACTGTCGGGGTTTTAACAACTTGTCATACACAATACACTTGAGATAGGAGTATGTGTTTTTTTATTTTATTTACTAGAACAACACTTCAAGTTTCTCTTACGTACCTTAAAGGTGCTCTATATATGCACCCTTTGTGATTCCACAAACATCAACACGATAATCGAGTCCGTTCCAAACTGTTTGTAGCATGTCAGCGGTGATGGTTTCAATGGCGGTTCTGATTCGTACCTTCAGTTCCGAGATATACACGCACCCTGTCTCTTGAAACTGTGCATACCACCTTCGAATGGAATTGTCAGATGGTGGTTGTTTCCCGAATTTGGTGCGGAATTGCCGCTGGACAATTGTACCCGGACAATCATTTTGAATAACCCTGTATTTTCTGGTATATGAAACTGCTATTTTACAACCTAATGAAATGCCATTATTGCGCTGAATGTAGAAGAAGCTTACGTTTTACTGGTCGGTATTTATCCTAGTTCTGTAAAATAACTAACCAACCAAATAAAGAACCAACTCTAAGGTTAAGAGTTCTTTTTGAGAATTTTCTACTCTCTTAGACGATTTATAAGTAGTCTGCAATTTATGAAAAGTGAATTTTCATAGCCGCCATCACAATGCCTGCCATGACATTGGTTCATCTTCTGATCCGGCAGTCGATCCCCCTTTTCTCTTTAAATCCATAACCTCACAATGTTCTTTTCACTTAAGACGAAGTGTTAATTTTCAAAACAATAGAACAAAAGATGTAAAGTCACATTTAGCCGTAATTTTGCCTTCCCGCACCACTTAATAAAGTAACAATACAGAACATTCAGTGATAGAAACCCCTCAGGTAGTTTCAAGTCATAACTTCGTTTTACTTCACGGTAAACTGAATCCCATTCAAGCCTATTATTCACCATAGTAGGCCTAACAAAGTGATAACGAGGTTTAGTGTACATGCTAATGATCACCGAAGAAGTGTATTATAGCTTTCTTTATGGGAGGCGATATCTTCTAGTTGGTGGCGTGATAGAAATTATTGGCTTCGCTTAGTGGCAATCCTGGTAATGGAAGGAAATACGTATTCTTAACTGCATTTATATTTCATCCACGACTTAAATACTTAGCTTATATAGTGGTAATATAATATACAAAATAAAAGTCTGGGTTTTGGCAGTAGAATGGCAAAAATACAGGTTTTGTATTTGTGCTTTTTTAGTTCAGGGAATGAAACGAGTTCTAAACGAAGCCGGTCTCAAGTTTCATCTCCTAACTTTAAGCAGCAAGAAGTCATTAAGAACGCGTGTTGTTGGTACTCTACTGTATTTTGTTACAACTGCATGGTAGTGACAAAGATGTGCCTCTTTCTGTTGTATTGCATAGTATTTTACCGGAGAGTTCTGACAGAAAGTTATGCCAGCTGACGGCAATGAGAGTTATAAGTCTGTGTAACTAGGTCATAAAGAGCTATAATGTAAAAATATTTTCCCCGTAGTGTGGTTTATTTCCGCTCATGATTTCCATTAGTATAGATTCTAATGAGTTAAAATTCTTAATTATATCCTCAGCCTTAGGAATCATTGTTATGAAGAATAAAGTCTTCTGGGATATGAGGTTATGTCGAATGGTAAATATTTCGCTGCGTTTAGGAAGGAAGTAAGTTCTCTCTTCTTCAGGGGTGGTACAAGAATAGTTACTTTTCTTCAAATATTTGACACTCATGGAGGCTGAAATACTGTGGGTCTCCGAATCATTCGTAACACTTTATCATTCCAAAGGGTAGAATATCCCAGAAGAGTTGAATCTTTGTTAAACTTCTGTGAGAACCTGCATAATACATACATTTTCATGATTGTAAATTTCAAGTTAGGATAATGCGTTTTAAGCAGAGTTTATATGTCAGTTTGTGATGTGTCTGCTTATGAATTTAATCATCTGCAATGCTAATGGTTTGTCTATTATCGTCATCAAACCTAAATATAGAATTCTCGCGTCCGCTGTTCCTTTCATCTCTACAGATTACTGTTTGAAAAAAATGGTCTCTACATCACACCCCTCTGACCTAACCGAAAACATACTCCTTCCCACCCCAATGGCTACCACCCACCATGTTAGTACTCTCAAATCTACAGCGAGGTGTGTCGACTGGCAAAATTTGAAAATACGTCAGTTAGAGACAGAAACGCACATAAAATACGGCAACGAAATCCAAATTCTAAGCTTCCGTATAAAACAAAGATAAAGTATTAATAATTTTGGTAATACCTAACCTAATTTAACCTAACCTAACCAAACCTAATCTAACCTAACCTAACCTACCTGTTATTTGTACTGCACAGTTACATTTTCAGTATTTAATATGTTTTCTTTTGGGTAATTCCCCGGCGTCACAATGCTAATAGCCGACGTTTCGGAACCCTCTATCAGTTCCATCTTCATAGGCAGGTGGATGAAGTACTTCATCCACCTGCCTATGAAGATGGACCTGATAGACGGTTCCGAAACGTCGGCTATTAGCATTGTGACGCCAGGGAATTACCCAAAAGAAAACATATTACATACAGGACACGGCGAAAGCTTAAAATCAAGATTTTCAGTATTGTTAGCGGGCTGCAATTGTGTGTGTTGCGCTTGACTAAGGAATACGGAACAATTAATTATAAATCAAATCTTAATTTATTTTTATTTTGTGATAATCGTCCACGTCATTGAAAGCAGCTCGAATTAGGGCAACTAGTGTCCTAAATTGTATGGGGGGGATGTGAAGTTACGTGCATTACATTTTTCAGTATGCCTAATAACATGTTACAAAGGACAGTTCTTTGTAGCATTTTCTGATTCTTCACATATATTTTTTTCTATATTACGGAAATGGCTGCTTCTTAGCCCTGTCTTCATATTTCTTTCTGTAATTGCCAAATGGTAATAAAACAAAGTTGTTTTCATTGCATTACGATTGGCACAATCTTTGCCGCAATCTTCTACGTATCGCACAGTTTGCTCATATCCTTTGTCGATCAAGGTGGAAGGTAAATAAGACCCTATAATGAGCTGATAGTAATTCCTGTTTAATTCTAAGTTGAGATCAATGGTATTTTAACGTTTACTTACATCTCTCAAGAACTCTCCAAGAAACATATCTCTACAATAAAACTTTCAGATCAATCAAGTGAGTCAAGGCTGTCATCATTACTGAAACAGTGTCAATTATTTTTTTATGTTCAGCAGAATAAATATCCAAGAAAAAAACAGCTGTTTTCAATAAATCATTATAACTTAGTATAGAAAATATTTTTAGTATGACAATTGTAATAATTTTATGATGCCCTTGCATGAACGTATGAGATTATGCAATGAGAACAAATTGCAGTTTACCAAAATAAGAAAGATATTGGTGACAGGAACTGCTGTATGACAGTATTCACCTTTTGAGACCCAGTGGTTATTTTATGTACCACCAGATTTCACACTCAAAAATTCTACTTTGTTCTAGCAGAGTTCACTTGTGTGTGTGTGTGTTTTTTTTTGTATGATTCGGAGAAGGAAACTCGATTATTTCCCTCAGCGACTTTACTTGATAAGTTTCTTATAACCGAGATGGAGTGGGCTTACTGTGCGGTATTTACTGATTATTTATATATTATTTAGGCTAATCGTAGTTTTGAAAGGGTTAATATACCTATAGAACACTTGTTTAAAAAGGGCTTAACAAACGCCTCGTCGTTACGGACAGTGTCAGTTTAGCAGGACTCTGACGATGTTTCTTACAGAGCGATGGTGTGGGAGGAAAGTGTGGGCTTCAGTCTGCAGAAAATCACCCATCTTTCTCACATTATTATAGTACCCCGTGGTGGCAATATTACATGGCAGTTGGACCTTTGGGTATGAGTGAAGAGGAAGACGGCAGGGGAACCCATCTAGCTGTGTCAACACACTTGGCGCGCGCCAACAAAGAGATCGGTAAAACTAACAAAACACTGTCTCCTCCTTTCCTTCAAACGTCATCACACTCAACTCTTATAATAGAGCGCAAACGGAGATAAAAAGGGAAACAGGATGAAAAAAGATAGTCTGAAGATAAAAAACACTCAAGACTCCAATTATTATGTTTTGCCAGGGAATGATGCTCTAAAGATGGGTTGGAGAAGGCTTGTGACGCTCGTTCTGAGCCGTTATTACATTCGCATGCAATTAATTTCGGTTTTAACAAGAGCAGACCCCTAGAGAAACGTGTCTTCTCAGTTTCGAACCTCATTGCCGAACTTTCTACTTATTATGAATAGGATATGGACTTCACAACACAGACAGGTGACCTGTATAATGCATGCGTGCGGCTGTCCACATTTTCGCGTGTCAAGGACCCTTTTCGGCATAAAAAATATCGCGGACCCCCGCAGATATTATTTTTGCTATTAGAATCAATTATTGAGGAAATGCGATATTATCAGAAGTATAATTCGGAACTTAATAATTATTGACACAACTGATTGATGGTAAGAAGCTTGCAGATCAAACATTAATCGGAACGATAAAAATTGCGACCTTTAAGAATTTTTAAACAACCAGTTCTTGTTTGGTGCGTGTATGGCTTCGCGGACTCCTTGCAATGATTCCGCGATCCCCCAGGGGCTTTTAGTCCATACTTTAGGAACGACGGCTTCGCAGACTCCTTGCAATGATTCCGCGATCCCCCAGGGGCTTTTAGTCCATACTTTGGGAACCACTGATATAGCATATTTGCTGATAAGCCTTTTAAATTAAATTTTTATTATATATTTATTCGGAAAAATAAGTATTATTTCCCTTTCATAGTGTCTGTAAAGTTTATAATCTAGACTATGCTAACTCAAGATGTATGGAGTTTAAACTAACGTTACTTTTGTACTTAAGCTGTCATTACAGACTATTAGCTACAAGTCACTTGTTTCTGTCTTAATGGAAACGGCAAGTTGTAAGAGGCTTTTGCTCAGTCAGTTTAACTGGCCGTCCTATTTGAGTTTTCTAAGCAAAACCCTGCGGACGAAGAGCAGCCCGATTAATTTTGAATACACGTAGAACGCGAGGTTTAAGTTTCCCACAGCAATGTTGCTCGAGATTAAAGTCTCCTGGCATGTAACGCTGTGTCGTTTCGCAAGTAGCTCCCAAAATTTCAAAAGATCGTAGTGCCTTCATCTACGGAACCATACAGTCTGAGGGGAAAACCCGCTTTCTATTGCGTGGCGAGAAAGTCAAAACACAAGACGTAACCTCCAGCAAATAATGTTTGGCTATGAATTCGATGTTTATATGCAGAACCTTATTCCAACTACTTATTATTCAATTCTATGAATGACAGAATATTGGCAGTTTATCAGTCTGTCGGTTCGAAGAATCAAGGCTTTGGTCTAATTTCGGCTTAGGTTTAATTAATCTAACTCCGTGAAATTTGGGGTCTTTGTGTTAATTTTCACACGCTACCTAATTTTAAGCTCACTTTTATTGTTCTCACGTAACTTTCTGCAGATGAAACACTGAGTTAGGCGGTACATTGAACTTTGCCCTCGGATCCAAGATAAACTTCTCTACGCATTCCAACCATTTAAAATTATAAAGATTTTGCTTTATCTAATTATTAGGAGTGTATATATTAACGAATTGTTAAGTTAGGTTAGCTAATTTTCATAAACTTTGTGAACAGCATGCAGCATTATAGAAGGGTTAGAATCAATAACTTCGTAGTGTGTCGCCATTATTCCGATTGGATATTTATAAACAGAAGTTCATTTAAATTAAATTCTTTAAACACAAAAAGAAACATTTGGTGTGCAAAGAGAAGTATATGAAGAAAATTTTGACATTAATTTATTATAGCTGACAATACTTTAATAATATGGCTTAAAGGGAAGCGAATATAATATTGATGTGTATATGAATTATTTTTATGGTGTTGTCGTTAACTGCCCTTGGGTTGACACTCGGTGGCAGTAGTGCAGTGCTCATTTACACACAAACAATGCACAGAACAACACAATGAAACAGAATACTCAGAACAGAACATATATAAAAATAAGAATACATAAATATAATAAAATTACTTAATTTACAAAATTAAAGAGAAGCGTTCAAAACATACAACCATTTATACAATGATAAAAAAAATGATGCTAGGTAGAAGTAATTAAATGCTGTGACATGGCGACAGAAAACCAAATCACGCACAGTATTTCGATACTGTTATAATGTCGTAGTTCTTGCCCATTAAACGGTATGTAACAAGTCGTATAGAACCAGAAGTAACACATCAATCTTCTAAATAAAATTTATCCACTCGACATGCAATTACATTTTTACGATCAAAATTTGTAGCTCTAATACGGATGTACAATTTTTTTTTTGTGTTTCTAATTCTGGTTACATTCCAGTAAAGTTCCTGAATGTAAATATACAAATGTATGTCCTTAGATAATTCTAATCTAACCTGTCTTGAAGATACTGTCTATTCGATCGAACGGGTTACTGAAAGAGATGGTAGATACTTTATTTTACGTGTGTGTGTGTGACTGTGTGTGTTATGAAGTCTAATATATTAATATGAGTCCAGAATGTCACACTGTATTCACGGTGCTTGAAGTGAACTGCTATATTTCTTGAACCCACAGGTATCTACTGAATTCATTGTCGCGTCTTATAGACTAAGTACTCAAAACATTTTAACCTAGAAGTTTCATAGACCATAATCCTTTGCAGGAAGCTAAATGTTTATGAACTTTTTTCTGATGTTCAGGGGACCCTATATCGTGATAAATTCTTCTAATAAAACTAACTGGATGCACTAACTTCTCTAATTTATTTTTGGAATAAAACTCTACATTTCTCGGACAGTTTCTCTGTCCATCATCAGGAGTTTTTCACTGCAATGGTATATGTCATACAGGTTTGCTGACAACTTGTTAGCAGGATCAGGATGGAACGTTCTGATCCAGCTCACAAGCTGTCTGCAAACCTGTATGACATATAGCTTTGCTGCATGTACAGTGAAAATTCCTGATGATGGACAGAGGAACTGTCCGAGACATGTAGAGTTTTATTCCAAAAATAAATTAGAGAAGTTAGTGCATCCAGTTGTTTTTATTATGAGAAGTTTCTGAACTATTAAAAAACCATGTTCACAAGGCTCTTACGTTCCTCAGTATTACGAACGAAATTTGTCCAGTATATATCTTCCTGCCAATTTACGAAAAGACCTTGGTGCAATCAAAGTGTTAACAATTAAATCCCAAATAATTATTATTTTATATAAGTACTTGTTTTCTCGCGGTGGCACAGTTGGTTGAAGCACTGCGCTACAAGCCAGAACGTCGCGGTTTCGATTCCCGATGGTGTCATTGGAATTTTTCATTGACATAATCCTTCCGGCCGCACTATGGCCCTGGGGTTGACTCAGCCTTTAACAGAAATAAGTACCAGGCATATTTCCTGGGGGGTAAAGACTGCCGGTGCGTAGGGCTGACAACCTTACCCCTTCATGTGCCGTTTGTCTTAAAAATCTGGGAGCCTGAAACTCCTGGAACCCTCAGGGCCTATCCAGGCCTGTGATGGGATTGCTTCAACTTTTTAGTTGTTTTCTACATCTGTTTAATATCATTCATAAGTATCCATTTCAATCTCTATCCAGTAATCTTCCAAGGCTTTCAAAAAGCTAACCTCAAATCTCTTGGCTGATTCAGTGTCGTTCATTTTTTACAATATTGAAAATGTTGAAAAGAACAAAAAATTTCCTCGTATTTCAGAATCTTTGAAACACGTCCCCTTCAGACGCTTTCCATTATATGGTTTCAGTAGTAGGATTTGGCTTAACTGGAACATTAAAGAGGTGGATATTTAGTAAAAGTCATGCTGAAAGGTGTGGCTGCGAGAAAAATTCCAGTTCGGCAAACGTTTATTGAATTTAAAAATTATTTAAACATGAAAGTGTCTTTATTTTCAAAAAAACTGAAGAGTATAATTAATTTCGTTCCTGTCCTTGATATTCCTACATTATAATTTACTTAATTTAAAATAACTAAAATGTAATATCTTTATTGTTCCAACAGAGTGAACATTTCCTGTTAATATTAACACATATGCTGCATAAGTATTCTGATTCTAAACTGTTTGCAAATGACGAAAACTGCCTTGTGTCTCCATACGACAGTCTTGTTCAGATGTTCGTGCGTTTGTATGCAGTACACACTCAACATATATAATGTCACTAAAATTTCTCGAATGAAACGCTAGAACATTCAAATTTTTAGATATGAAAGAAATTTCTATCTTAAATGTTTCTGTTTATTATAGGTGGAAAGACTCCGGAGATATGGACGTAACAGAACGCCATATTTTATTCACGTGTGCTCTGTAGCAGTTGTTTCCCCTTAAGACTGTAGTCCACATGAGCGACTCTTTGCTCTCCAGTGTGTATGGAGTGTTGAAAAAGTGTTCTCCTTTGCTAAAACAAATTTTCATGCTCCATTACTTTGTCAAATAGTTACCCTTAAAACTCTGCTCACTGAAGTGAATAAGTTCAAAGCACATTTTAAAAATACTGCTTTTGTACATGTTCCGGGCACTCAGTACGAAAGAACAAAGAACGGCCTAACGGTACAGTGACGTAAGAGGAAAGATCTTGTAAAGAAATTTTATTTGGTGTTGTTAAACATGTTTCCTGTCTACTGGAATCAGCCACAGTCCTCTGTTCGACCACTTCTCAGTTAAAAGAAGCCATAGCTTCTGAGTTTTGCAGTGAATAAGGATGGGGTTGTGTGAAGTGCCTGTGTCTTTCACCCAACACTTAATTCTCCGTTACTGGACGCAGCGGCTGTGTAGTAAACTTTGTACATCCGGGATTTTCCGTGTTCGCGTAACGTCCTAAACATTTCGAATATCTGGCAGGCAATTCCGACAAACAGATTTTATTACACGCTCTACGTAAATTCCAGAACATTAACTTATAAAGATAATTTTGATGTCTTCTTTTTTTTTGGGGGGGGGGGGAATCTGACCCTAGTTCTGTCTGACTTAAGAACATAAACCGAATATACACGACTATAGCGCGCTTAGAAAAATATTTAGTTCTGAAGCAGAAATACTGACATGGAGACAGAAAACTGCATAATGAGGGGTGTCGTAATTTATGCTCACCAGAAAATAAATTGTGGGAGAGGAGATGGACGAAAGCTTACTGCGAAACTTTAGTTCGTGAAACTGAAAGCAACAGAACATCTCAGAGACTGTGGCCTAGAATTGACGAAATCAACATGGGTGGTAATTAAACAGTGTATGGGGATTCAGACGGGGTTCTTGTATCTCGGTGTACAGTAGAGTGGCCTGTTTCATACAAGTGCAACTAGTGACTTTTTAGTGCTGGGTAAATGTGAACCTTCCAAGAAGAGTCCACAACCAGTGATTACACTATCTTGCAAGTCGGAGATTGGCGCGAAGCTATCTGAGCACTTGAAGAACTCATGCAATCATTGATAACTTGATGGAAGACATCACGATGTGCTAGGAATATACTAAAACATTAATTAATGTACGTCAAGCAAAACTATTTTATTGTATACGAGGCTACAAGTATCGACCTTTTTAAACGGTCATCATCAGGCTTTCTAACAAATCGAATCAACAGAAGCTGTGTACATGTTGGGATCCCAATATGTGTACATTGGTAAAATACATAAAATCTAGTGATGTGTGTATTGCATTACGCAATACACACATCACTCCTTCTTATGTAACGACTCACTAGATTTTATGTATTTTATCAATGTACACATATTGGGATCCCAACATGTACACAGCATCTGTTGATTCGATCTGTTAGAAGGCCTGATGATGACCGTTTAAAAAGGTCGAAACTTGTAGCCTTGTATACAATAAAATAGTTGCGCTTGACGTATATTAATTAATGTTTTAGTAATCATCGTTAATGTTAATGAAGATGATATTGTTAGTTTAAAAGCCTTTTTTTATATACTCTTGTTACATGAGGGTTTAAAACTCTTTGACATTACAGTTTTTAATATTGTAATGTGCTGGACGACGAGAGGAACTATACGATAAAAGTTTATAAAATATCACACGTGTCCCCTTTCTTATATAATTTTTAATTTACTACTTGACACTTACAGAATATGCATGTCACTGTTAAAATAAAAGTTATCCCTCTGGACAGCATGAAAGCATACGGGTAATTGGAGCGCCACATATTCGTATCTTCCACTCTAGACAGAAGTGATAAGGTCTGCGCTCCGGTCGCTTAACCTCCGGGATAAATTTCCTCGTTCAACATTAAATAAGAGACTGGTTAGTGGCCAGAGCCGATCTGGAAGCTCGGGGAAGAAGAAATCTCTTTTCCTGTGGTAGTAATCGAACCACGACTCCTATAGTGTTAACCCCAGAGCCTAGGCATTATACTGAGTGAAGCTATGTAGAACAGAAATGACTGTGTAATTTCCTGTGGGGACGAATGTAGGAGTTCGTGTCTGTGACGAGTCAACGAATAAAGTACGTTAGGGATATTCATAATATCAAGTTACACTCAATTGTACCACCTTCTCTGTGTTTTACAGAATTTCATGCCACTGATCAATAATAATATTTACACTGAAAAAATGGCCACAGAAGTGGACCGTTACACCAGATGTTTTCCAATACAACGCCTTTCTTAGCAACTGAACTAAAACACACGGACTTTATCGTCGCACCGAGCACGGCCTCTTCATCCCGTAGAAAGCTTGCTTCTGTCGGGAGAATCCCGTGTCAAATGCGATGCCCATGAGAGAGATAAAAGCAACGCACTGTAGTATACTGTGTAATGACGTCAGTAGCCTATGTGGTATCTCGTAAGGTGTTGGTTTTAGAGACAGGCGACGAACTGTGGGTGAGGTTCTGGCGGAGGTTAAGTAACGTGACACAAAGGATAAGGCGTGCAGTAGTTCTTACTGCTCTTCTACTGGAAGTTGTCTTCCTCTCATTTACTTAATTTCTACAGTTAACAAAGCAAAACTGAATGAATCGTATGCACAACAAAGTCGGTATAAAAATTACGAGATGGCACAAACTCCGCGCATGCCCGCCGCAGTGTATCTTACGCAATGCTACGATCCGTTCGACCATGCTGGTGTTCAAATCCACACTAAGAAATTGTAACCCGGGGGTCCAATATCGTTAATTGCGAAGCCATCCAGCGTACGTGTTTGTGGTCCAGTTTCATCAGCGGCGAACTTGTTATCCGAAAGGATTTTGCGTTACATATTAGAATTTCCTAAAGAAATGCCTCAAACATGAAGCGCAACATGATTGTCGTTTATAGGTTTCGTGTTTCAATTGTAGGACTGATGTCTATAGAGAGAAATTCTGATACAGACGAGAGTGAGAAAGCACTACCTACCTACCTACCTACCTACCTGCCTTAGTAACTAACTCAATCGAGCATAGTCTTCACTGTAGTCCACGTTCTCATTTTATTTATTGAGGATTCGTTTTAATATTAACCTCCCTTCTATGTCCAGGTAATGCAAGCTGTCTGTTTCTCAACATATCGCTATTAACGAGTATCATTAAAGACCATACATTTGAATTTGATTGTTTCCGTACAACTTAATTTTGTATCCCACATAATTTAAAAGCACGTGTTAGGCATAGTAGGGAATTTATTTCGGCCGAGGTTATGAATTCACTTCCGAGAATAATATAAAACTTGCTCGACAAACGTGCGGGTGGTTCCTCTGAAATAAACTGGAACGTGGATCTTGAGAATGAAAGAAAAGTAGCACACGCTTCCTTTGGGCAAAGAAAGAGAGTGAAATGAACAGGACAGTGAACCCGTTGTATTGATCGCCCTTTAGAATCCATTGTAAAATGCTTGAACTCTTATTGAAGTATGTAAGATGCCTATGTTTGTCCCCAGTTTTCTGATTTCTTTTAGCTACGGCAAACCTATACATAAGACAGAATGTTACTGCCATTTTTCCACAGATGCCACGCGATAAATTATGAGTTTATCGCACACTCCTTTGTGTAAGATATATCGTAACCCCTCCAGTGGCTTATAATGTAACAGCACGAAATTGTCAAAGTTGTATGGTATTTGACGCTTCTGTTTCATGTACCGTTATCTACTGAAAGATGACATTTAAGACATTCCTCTTATTCCTTCTATTAACACTTTCATCTTTTGTACTTCTATTTATGCCATAATTTCAACATAACTGCAGATGCTACAGACACACTACTGCTAAGTCACATTCTGCTGACGTACTGTTGATACTGCAGCATCTCATCTTATCCTTTGAAGGAAATTTCTTCTGTTATGAGCTTCCTTGATTATCCTACGATAAGCTCATGTTAACAGTAAAGTAAAAGACGGTTCTAAACAAAAAATAGCAAGTTTAAGGAAAGAGTCCATGTTTGTTGCGAGAACTAACCAAAACTCATAGACCAGTCGTAAGAAATAAATGTTGTTCCATCTTAACGTCCAGACACGCTAAACTGGACACATAGAGTCACATCCAAAGGGACTAGAATGTTCAACAAAACCGGAAACTTCCAATCTTGCAAGCAGATTTCTCATGGTAAAATCAGAGTCGCTTTGCTGATCAACGATTTCCCCATGCCTAACGGAACAGTAAGGTTTATTGCCAAGTTCTGAGCAATCCGACCTGTGCAATGTCTCTTTCAGCACATTTGAACCTGACTGCGAAAAGTGTCGTATTTAAAAAAAAAAAAAACATCTTTTTACCGTGAAGTATAACAATCAATCAGTGTATAAGTTAGTTATAATTGCAGAACATTTGAAATGTTACCGTGATATTACACTTGTTATCAGGACAATTTTGGCAGGAGACTGACTTGGTTGTACAATTCGTAAACACTTTACAAAAATATTTTACATTCATTGTTCCGTGCATCATTGTAATTGTTTAAAAAATAACCAACACGATGTCACTTTGTGGACTATCCTTTATTTTCATGGGTAGTCGTCATTTATTCTCTACATGTTTCGAGCTTTCGGGAAGCTCATCATCAGGAGATCATTTTTCC
>Ga0123354_10003624_pt1 | contig 21411 bp, 15 predicted proteins | sample TergutLab28metaG_2_FD_97872 | JGI IMG/M metagenome (GOLD analysis project Ga0123354, IMG submission 97872) | Labiotermes labralis P4 segment gut microbial communities from Petit-Saut dam, French Guiana - Lab288 P4 | ecosystem: Host-associated > Arthropoda: Insects > Digestive system > Gut ... | reverse complement strand
GAGTGTTTTTGTAGTTCTATTTAATGGCTTTATGTCACTCACAAGTTACTTTGATGTTATGTACAGATATTAAAATTACAGAAACCACATATTCCTGCCAGTTTCAATATGTATTTGGTAATCTATAAGTGAGTAATAGCTGTCAAAGTTTCAAACTTCTCTGGCCAATATCTCCGTAACCATTGAACTTTGGATATAGGTGCTTTGGATTATATTGTTATAGTTTGACCTAAGGAACACTCTCCCGAAGTTAGGTCCTTTCCTCCTGGGACACCCTGTATGTAAACAGGTGTGAAGTAACATCCATAATGAAGCAAGAGTACATCTTCTTGAAGAATAAAAACTTAAGTGCACAGAAGTATGGCATTGGATTAATTGTTGTTTTGTCAGTTATATTTATGAGGACGTTTCCATTGTCACAACACACAAATCACACAGCATTTTGAAAACAGTGGACAAAGTCCTAACAGATGTAGCAGATAAAACCTGTGTGAAACTATAGTTAAAAATTTATGTGATTCAGTAATTGTTGTTCTATAAATTTCTATTTTACAAGTTAAATAGTAATTACTATATTTCCATTAATCTACCTTTTCAATACTGAGGCTATGTAATAGCATTTTTGTATATGTGTGTGTGTGTGTGTGTGTGTGTGTTTTTTTGTATGTATGTGTGTGTATATGTATGTATATATGTAGGTAGGTATGTATGTATGTGTATGTATATGTATGTAATATGTAGGTAGGTATGTATGTATGTATTTACTTATATATTTATTTATATATTTTTATATTTGTTTAAGTGAAGATACTTGTCCCTTTGTACAACTCAATTTTTATGTCCACCCCTGCCAGCTGTCTGTGAGTGCTTATTAAAAATATTGCATTTCATAGTATATGTGGAAGTTGTCTACCATATCCACAGTCTGTGATACAATACTTATGTTAAGAAGTCTTTATCTCTGTCACAATTATTCTTCCATATGGTAGGGCAAGACGGCTGTTAGCATCCTATGACATCTTGCTGTAATCGTGTCATATTTTTCCCCTTAGAACTTATGAATTTGCATGTTTTCTGTAATTGGCTCTTTCTGGTGGATTTAGCCATTGTTCCTGAACGAAATTGTTGTGTCGCAAGAGAGTGGGCAGTTAAAAAATACATCAGGCAGCAGTGAAGGAAATGAAAATGAATCAGTAGAGCTATTACGACTACTGCACTTACAAGGTGACAGAAGAAAGACGTGTTACAACCTGCTTGCACCAAGTGTTAAAGAACGTAACCAGTGGTACAAATGCCTTGAGCAAGCCTGCAGTGAATTCCTTGAGAATGAAAAGTGTCACTTGCAACGCCAACAGTCAAGTAAGTATGCTGCAGTCATAGTTCATTTAACTTTGTACATTACTTCCTGCTGTGTCTACTCGTAATCATGTACTTATGCAGTGATACTGTGTCTCACTGGTTTTGTTCATGGGGATATTTTTATTTTTGTTAAAAAAAAATAAACAAGAACCAACTGATTAATTGAGAATGATGTGAAATTCATAAATGCACTCAGTAAGAACATTTTTGTTTGTGAATGTTAAACATAGGTTGTATGCACAGTTCCCATTGTGCTTTAAATGGTTAGAGTGAAATGAAGTATATCATTGCAACAAATTTTCAGCTTTTGTTCCACATACAGGTTTTTGAATATTTGAATCAGTTTCAGTCCACATAGAGCTCAGGATTTAAGAAGTCACTGCTGCTGTTTTTAGCTTTGTGGTTTTGCATTGTATGCACATGTGTTTAGTTTCTTAATACTGGCACTGTTACATCATCCAATCATTGGTCTCAGAGGTAACAATTGTGGATTACCTATAATGGTCTGCAAATCACGCAGTCACGCCCTCTCGTGCAGTGTTTTGGAAGTACATCAAAGAACTGACTTGCTTGGAGCATAGTTACATGGTATGTTACATGTGCATTATGATGTTCAGCATAATTTGTTAATTAAGTGGTGAGGTGAAGTTTTATTGTTAAGTGTAATCCAATTAGATTGTGGTAGTTTAATGACTATTGAACTCCATCATTGTCAGTGACAAGACTTTGGGCTCAACAACCAGGGAACCAGAATTCAATTCAGAATAGGTGCAGATCTTCTCTAAAGCATCTGTACTGGCAGTGGTGTCCACTTATTATCCTATGCAGTGAGTGCTGGAAGTTCTTTCTCGCTGCTGTCAGTTTTAGATAAAAACTTAACGCCAAAATGCATTAGTAAAGAGAAAAAGCTCTGCCCCCACCAGTAATCAGTCTCCAGGCTAACCTAGCCTTGTTTTTAGAAACGGTGATTACGTTATTTAATTATTGGGCAGTGAGAATTTTACTCATTTGTTTTGCTCATTCATTTCCATTTCTTTCAGTTACACAGTCTAGCAAACTATATACAATGTTTATGTAATTTCCTCCACTCCACCCTACCCATAGCTTTCCAGCTGAAAAAATTGAGTAGCAATCATATTATTGGATATTATTGACATTTTATAGGATCTGAAGCTTTCACGATTAGTACATGTTATGAAGTGATCTGCCATGTGAGGATGGATTTAGTATCCAGCATGTCAGGGGCTGTCTTTACCTCTGTAATCAGATTGTGATGGAAACAGAGACAGTCATTGCATTTTAACTCCATTGTCACACAGTTGATTTTCCAAGGAGACATTATTCCACTATCAACACTGTGAATGTGTGATCTTACAAGCTTTGAACAAGACTAATGCTATTCAGTGTAAATATTTAGGCATGAGGGTCAGCATTTCACGAAACCCGTAACTTTGTTGACATCCGTACTAGCAGGATACTATACTTTGTTCAGAGTGTGGGATTGCTGTATGTGTGAGCAGAACAGCTGCACAAAAGACCATAATGATGGAAGTTTATGGGTCACCGTGATATCCGCCCTTGTGTATTCTATTCCATCATCTTTAGTGTAAAGTCTAGAAATTTTGTTAGATGAGAGAAGATAAAGTTGTGCCTGTGCTTTGGTAGGCCCCACACAATGAAGACATAAAGGGGCGTGGAGGTGTAGCTCTACTCTCTCTTAGTCAACACTAATTATAGGTGAAGTAGTCAGCTTCACACCCCACTGCATTGTCTCCTGGGAAGGGCTTTACACTAACCTTTGGGTTGGAGGCTGGCTACATTCCTAATCTGATGTGGGTGCTGCAGAGAAGAGAAAAATCCCTCGCCCTTGCAACGAATTAAAACCCATTCCTTGGTCATCTGGCTTAGAGCCTAGTCCTTACACTTGCTAAGCTAGGTTCAAAAACTTTGAAATTAAAGTAAATCTGCAGAACATTGAAAGATGTGTTGTAGTGTGGTGATTGTAACTAATGCTGCATGACAATTGGACATGCAAAATTTGTATGGTGCATAACATAATAGTAGTGTCAGTGATATTAAAATTTACATGGTCATTGTAAAGTGCCTTTAATTCTTCTTCATTTTGTCTGTTTATTATTAAAGTTCTAATGAGCGGAGGCTGGTGATATTTTTTATAATGTCCACAGAGCAGGCGCAGTTTGGTGCATGTGGCAGGCTTCTGGTTGTTGTGATGGAAGGAGTTGGGCTGAAACCCCATTCAGCCACTGGTAAGCCAGTCTGCCTGCCTCCTGCGTGATATATTTAATGCAGCATGTTTTGCTTCTTTTACAGCTCTGCTGCCTTCAGCACCTCTCAAGATTAGTTTTTCATTGGACAACAGATACACATATGACAGCATTCCCTAACCAGATATTTAAACAGCACTTGATATAAGGATGAGGGAAGCGGTTGCTTATAAGCATTTTAAGAAGCAACAAGATTTGAGATTTGTGTATAATATTTTGAACCTAGGTGTAGATGGGTGGATAATATTAGGACGGATCTCCAGGAGGTGGGATGTGGGTATATGGACTGGATTGGGCTGGCCCAGGATAGGGACGGGTGGCGGACGCTTGTGAGTGTGGTAATGAACCTTCAGGTTCAGTAAAATGCGGGGAATTTCTTGACTAGCTGCAAACCAGTTAGCTTCTCAAGAAGGACTCTGCACCATGGAGTGAGTAAGTAAGTATAATATTTTGAAATAGAAAGTTAATCAAAGTAATATATAGAGTGGCATGACACAAGGATCAGCATGTTAATTGAATTTGTCAATTGACTTTTGTGCCACCCTGTGTAAAAAAAATTCAGTTCCTACCTTGCTGCTAATTTCAGGATTTATGTGAAATACACTATGTAAGCAAAATACTGAGTTTTTTGACATTAAGGCAGGTAGTACAGTATATATAATAAACATTGTGTTTAAGTTCTCACATGCATTATACAGTTGATTGCTGCACACACATTTCTACTAGATCCTGTGCAGTTGTACAGTAGCCTAAATGACTGTGACTTACAAATGTTTCTGTTCACCTTTGGGTGTATTGCCTTATCAATATTGACCTTCACCAAATTTTTAAACGGGTGGCCGATCGTTAAAAATTACGCAGATGGCATAATTTGTTTTTTCTTCTGAAGATGTGTAACTGTGTGGTATATTTTTTTTTCAGTTTGATGGATATAAATGTAAATATGAAGTTTTATTTAGGTTGTCAAAAAAGTCCCAATTCTCATTTTCCCATGAGCACACACTGTACAAAAGTACTATCAAAGTCTCACAAGTATGCCATAAAGGAATGTGCTATATCCATAAGGCATTCTTAATTGTGTACTTTACATGAAGAATGCATAAAACAGGTTTGTCCTATATTCAAACTATGAGAAGGAAGGAAAGCCTGAAGTAGATTGTGTGAATACTATAAGGATCTAGTCACCGGGACTGCCACAGCAGCTAAATATTCGGAGACTAAAGGACCACCTGTGAATCTTTAACCTTTAGACGCCTAATGTCAACTATAGTGGTCGTACCGCACCGCTAACCTCTAAAGTTGCATTTTATATATTCAACAAATATAGGTACTGAATATTTTAAACGTGGTATATACTCTCCGTTTTTTTTCCTTCAAAATACAGTTTGTTTCATAATTCTAACATATTTGGTTCCTGTATTATTCACATTTTATATACAGGGTGTGCTAAAATTTAAAAAATATTTCCGGCGCCAAAAGGTTAATAGGCCAAACAAACCATTAGCATATTGCATTTTGCTTCCAGGATAAAAAAAAAAGTTTTGTTCATGGTGTCAGAATTGTAGTGAAAGTTATTAAAAATGAATATACTCTTTTAATATGCTTTGAACAAACTGATCGTACTACAGAATCTTTGTTAATAGGTACAGGTGGTCAAGAAGGCTATTCTTTGTGTGCAACCTGGCTCATTACCATGTTTACAAATGTCTGTGGCTGGACACTGTCCTAAGCAGTTAAATCCAGTCTCCACCGTCATACCCAAATTCTGTTAAGTTTGTGTATACGTCTGATAAGAATGATATTCCTGAAGAATTGCAGCAGGCACTTTACTGCCACCTCATAATTGGGTGCAGTAGCTTATTCCTTCTCACTGTTGTTGCAACTGATCATTATTCCAAGTATAATGAGTAAGGTTGTAGGTCCCAGAACACAGTACATTGGATTATATTCATTTCACTTAGATTCTGCAATTAAACCTGCCTGATTTAATCTGATCTGTCAAAGATTCAAGCCATGTATGTCTTTCGTAATATGTTAGCCTTCTGCATTGAGGAGCTGTCAATGATATTTCCAGCTTCCCGTTTGTGAGGATCACTCTGTGGTGTTCATTCATGACAGCTTGTTCAGTGTGTAGAGTTTCCCTCCATAGCTGGAGTCTGTGTCCTCCATCCATATCTTGCAGACACTTCTTATAATGCTGTCAGTGAGACAGCGTAACATGGGTACTGACAGTCCTGCAAAAGTTATATTAGTATCAGTCGAAAGAGTAATCCAAATATTTGTTAGCATGAAGGTTCCATTCTTTTGAGGTGTTATGCCATGTTGACTGGTGTACACTTACTGACGATGTGAAGGAACATAGTGTCTCCATCTTCAGGGTCCGGCAGTGTTTTGGATGTCCAAAACTGTCATTTGACAAAGCATAACCTCCCAGAAGATCCTAAATCTTCAACACATATGTGAGAACTTCACGGCTCACATTTGTTAACTAAATGCATGAGCTGCATTGCTAATCATACAGTGCCTAAACTGGTATAGGAGTAACATTGTGTTGGGTGAAGGTAAAGGTAAAAGTCACCTGATGACATGCCTGTGGTGGCATAGAGGGGAGGTGGAAGCGTAGTTCGTACCCACTCACAACCAAGCACTTGAATGAGATGGATGGTCACCACCTTGCTTTGACCAATGTACCCCCTGGAAAGATCCAGTCAGTATTCATTGAATGGGAGGCTGTGTGGGCCTTGGGGCCAGTCTGGATAGCAGAGAAAATCTTGCTCGCACCGGGATTTGATTCCCTGCCCATCCAGCCCATAACAAGTTACTATACCAGCTATGGCATCCGGCTGCCCATAGTGTTAGGGCTTGTAGAAAATTCATTTGTCCTGCTGTAAGTGCCACACATACTGTGTTCTTAAACAATGTTAACTTGGAAGAACAGAATTTTTCAGTTTCAGCTGGCATTACTGATGTAGAGTAGTGTCTTAAAAAGAGGTTTTGTGTTGTATGCTTTACATGTCTTGGTAATTTCTCTGCAGAAGAAATGCTAAACGACTAAAATATTCAGTATTCTCGTAATTATAAATGGTATTTTGCTAGTTGCTTCTTGGAATACTTCATCAAATCATCTCTTCTGTCAAGTGGTATTAAGCCTAGTGTTTCTTATGTATCTGTTGTCTGATGTTATTAGTTCTTGTAGATTCTTATGAATGCTGATCTACCTGAGAAGCCTTCCTGTGCTTGTAGAACCACCCAGTTTGGGGCTAACTTAGTGCATGTTGCTTTTGATGGAATGTTTTGTAGTTACCCGTCGGCCGCCGAAGGGTAGTCTTCTCCTGGTCAAACTAAAAGCCACTAAATTAGCTACTAAGAAGGAAAGAGGTAATCCTTTCTGTAGTTCATTTCTTTTTATTGATCATGTTGGTATATTATCATTCTTAAAGTTTTTGTGGAGGTCCTTTCACTTAACTGCCAAGTCTGAGACTTTTAATTCCCTGTAGACACTTTATGAGAGCTATTATACACTCTGTTTACAGAACTAACATTTTTACCTGTTGTTTTGAATGGATATGGCACTTGGTCTGTCACTTTATAGGGATAATGTGGATTGAGTGTTTTTGTGAACAGGGTGCTGTGGAAAATATTTGGACCCAAAACAGAGAAAGTAACAAGAGGATGGAGGAAATTGTGAAATGATGTCTTTATAATTTGTATTATTCAAATCAAAGAGGGTATAGAATGTAATTAAGATTTTGTGTTTATTGTCATATAAAAGGTGAAGCAGGTGATGTGTTGATGCCTTGTTATTGTAGGTGACTGCCAACAAGCCTTTGAAACATTCGTTATGTGTGTATCAAACTTCATGACATGTGATCCTTAGAAGGCGGTCATCTTCATACAAGTAGATACCACTTGGGAAACCCCTAACTTTACATGTGCAAGAAAGTGTATGCAGTGCAAATGTGAAATTGTTATTTGTAATTTTTTGGACATAAAATAATACACAGTATTGTTTTATTTATTTTGACTTGTAATTGTCTGACTAGGCAGGTGTGGTGTATTCTGTGAAGTAACTATGGGTGCACAGAAGAATCGAACAAAGGTAGTGTCAGCAACGTCAGAGGTTCAGTGGAATGCTACAATGCAGTTTCTAATAAAGGACTTGCAGGAAGATGTTCTTTGTCTCACAGTATTTGATCGTGGACATTTTTCTCCTAATGGTGAGCAATCAAACTACTTTGTAATTCATACACATAGCTTGCTTCCTGTGTCCCTCTAGACAGTACTCTTTGTACTGTCCTACATGAATTGTTATGAGAATTAGATCATGACAGTTTAGAAAGTTTACAAACCCTCTGCTTCTAGTAGTGAGAATAATTTAGGTATGATTACAGTAAAAACTCCTTAATTGATTGTGCTCAGAGAGTATAATATTTGGTTTTGAATTGTGCAGTTTTGAATTATCCAGTTTTTTCAATTCATGGTTACCTGTTGCGTGGTTGATTGAAGCCCAGATATTATATTTTAAGCTGTGGTTTTTTTTACTTAGTTGATTAATTAGAAGTTTCCCTTCTTGTATTTATTTTTAAGTGACCTGTAAGTAATTTTATACAGTTTACATCAGAACGCAAGCCAGCAAACAATAATTCACGTTTGTCAAATGTTGATCTTAGTTTATTGCTTCCTAAAATACAGCCCAGCGTATTTGGTTTAGTGTTCTTACTCTGTTTCACCACAAAATCTTGAAACATAAGGAAACAATTGTGCATGGACATGGCCATCATCATGTTGGATACAATTATTAGTATTGGCCGAAACATGTAGTTGACATGTTATGTATAATTGACAATATAGTTGTGTTATGACGGTCATGTCCATGCATAATTGTTTCCTTATGTTTTAACTCCAAAAATAGTATTGGCTGTAACATGTAGTTGACATGTTATGTATAATTGACAATGTAGTTGTGTTATGACAGTCATGCCCATGCATGCTTTTTCCTTATGTTTTAACTAACACAATGGGGATGACACTCCCTTCAACAGAATGTTGAAATTTATCCATGTTTTTTACACATCTGTCATTAGTGTCACTGGAACTTACGACAGAGTCAAGCACTGGCAGTGCTTTTAAAGGCACTGTCAGTGCATCTTAATGAGCTGGTCAGAGTAGCAGTGACTAGTGTTTTGCTTTTTTTCTTTCCCTGCCCCATCAAATGCATCCTACTTGCAGCATGAATCATAAGAAATTATGTTCTTATTGTTGTTGATTTGAATCAGTTGGTCAACATTGAGGAAAAAAAGCTGATATGAAAATCCATGTGTCTCCTCGGTTCCTCCCATTCATCATTTCACACCACTATACATTGCACGTGGCACTGCTGTTCTTACAACATGGCAACAAATCTGTAACAGTGTCAGGATATCAGGTTTGTCCTTACTCCATTATAACCATCAGAGGAGTAACCAGAATTCATTTAGATATACATTCAACACTGTGCATGTACATCTGAATTTTGGTTGCCTCTGCGAAGGCCATGTTGGAGGAGTGTGGAGTTGATTATTTTCTGTCATGAACATACCCTGCCAGTAGCCAAATATTTGCTGCTGTTATCGATTGACTGCCTTCACATTTCTGGAGGCATTCTATGGGTACCACAAATTAAAAAAGGCATTTGGTTCCTTTAATTGTCCTGAAAATAATATAATAGTTCGTATTATTCATGTTTGATAATCAGAGGCCTGCAGTATAGCTATAGATCACAACTTGACCATATTTCAAGGTACATGAATGAAAAAGGAACAAAATTCTGTGTTAAAAGCCAGGGAATATCATTTGAATCAAATTACATGGTATTTGTAATTAAATGATGTAGAATTAACAAGGTTTTACTGTGTGGAGATTAAACTCCTAGATTAGTTCCTATCTTTCGGTTCAGAATATTTTGTCTTCCTGCCTGCTGTCTATAACAAAGAATGAAATATGCAAAGAATACAATTTTATGTATTATTTTGTATTTGTGTGAAGATTTTATCTCTAACATTAATGGAGGAATGTAGATTGTGGACGTGTAAGAACAGGGTGAAGATTGGACATAAGAGGGAAGAGCAACTGGATGATGGAGGAAAATGCATAAGGAGAAGCTTAATAATTTATACTCCTTACCAGATACTAATAGAAACTAAGATGGAGGAGGATGAATTGGTCCAGGCACATAATGTGCATGGGAGCAAAGCAAAATTCATTTAAAATTGTCTTGTCAGTGAGATTGAAGGAAAGAGACCACTTGGAAGACTTGGGTATGGATAGAAGGGTAATACTAAAATAGTTTTGAAGAAGTAGAATGGGAGACATGGACTGGATTAATTTGGATTAGAATAGATACATGTGGCTGGCTCTTGTGAACAATTTAATGAGCTTTTGGTTTACATACAGTGTTAATTTATTGATTAGCTGGGCAAATAAATATATGGAGTTACTTACAGATGGTCAGTTCTGAATTATCATACTCCTTTGAGCATCATGTGTTTATCACTTTATTTGTCCATCACACAATTGTTTTGGGTAACAACATGCAAAATACACTGTCACATGTTGAAGGGGATGTTATTCTATAAAAATAGCCCATAAGATTAGAGAGTCACAGGAGACAATGGAGTAAATGTTGAACTGATGAATAGAGATTATAAGAATTTGAGGAAATATTTAGCCATTTTCGTAAATAAGGTTGACAGAGTAGTGAAATATCTTAGGATGAAAGTCTAGCTATAGTATAAAATATTAATGACATAAGAACTGTAAAAATTATACATTGGTGACTGCCTTGTGTACAACATATAAAAAAAATGTCTTAAATTGTTATATATTTAACCTTGTACACCTCAGGAAATGAATTGGTAACTAAGTATATTATGCATGCAAATTACAACTAAATTATTTCATTCGCCTCCAACATATTTTGGTTTAAATGACATTATCAAGGAAATCTACATGAATTAATCTTAGGAATTGCCAAGTGTACACAGTTTATAAATGTGAATGACACAGTTTAATAATGATGAGTAAAGTTGGGTAATGTCAAAACTATGTTAACAAGATATGAATCCTAATATTGGATCATTGTCCTAGAGAATGTATATCATTGTATCTCTACACTTTATGTATGTTCAGTTTTAATCTTCTTATCAAGCAAGATGGTGATAGTGTGCATTGAAGCATTCTTGACAAAACAGGATTGATGACAGTACATTATCTAGTGTTCTTCCACCATATTGTAAATGAAGATGCTGTGTTGGCATGTGTATTCCCCAGCCACATCATTTTTTGCATCTTGGAAAGAATATGGAAAGAATACTATAAATCCTGGTGCAAGCAAGAGTGGAGCATAGTAGTTAAAATGTTTCAGATATTCATTATGATTATAATTAACAATACTGACATGAAGAAAACAGATTTCCAACAGGCAGATCACATGCAGGCCCCACCTTTACAATGAAATGTAACTGCAGACGCAATTTAACGTTCAACCAATATACACGATTGGTTTGGATTATGAAGGAGCATGGGCTTGCATAAACAGACCAGAACTAACAGACACTTTAAATGAATTACAGTTCTTAAATAATACAGAGGCAGTGGAAGGTATATAGTACTCACACAGTAGTATGAAGGCTCAGATGGTAGAGAGATATGCAAGTGATCTTAAAGCAAGGAAAATGTATATTGCCTTGACTAGTAATAGCTTTAAATTTATAGTTATACATGAAAATGCCTAATTATACTTGTTCCAGAGTTCTTGGGTCGAACAGAAGTTCGTATAGCAGACATATTGCGAGCAACACAAAGCCATGATGGGCCCATCATTAAAAAGCTCATGCTTCGTCTTGTTAAAACTGGTGAAATAACCCTCAAACTGGACCTGAGGTTATTCAACAAGCCTGTTTGATTGTGGTAAGAATTCCAAGTTCACTTCAAAGTTACACATATCTTGTGTTTTAGTATAACATTTGTATAATATACAGTAGAATTTTGAATTAGTGTGTGTCCCATGATGTTTCGGATATCAGCCTTGAAATGTAACCCATTTTAATAGCCCTGTTTTGACCTTTGTGATTGGTGCCAGTGAATCAGGATGAGATCATGTGACAGGTGAATTAGCCTCACCCCCTCTCCCTCCCCTCCTGCTATTGCACAGAATAGTTTTGACTCAATTAAGCTTTAATTAAGTGAGGTTGAGTGCTCTCTTCCTTTGTGTAATTACTCTCCTTGAGTCATAAATGTATTTTGTACTTCTAATGAGTGTCTGTATTATATTAAAAACTTTCATGGTTTTTATGCTTTTGAGGTTATTTTGTAAGTTCTTGGAACTAAATTGGTATGTTACAATGAAAATGGTTCCTTATGTTCATGACAGTTTTATCAGTCCATATTGATCACAGACATCAAGACACTGCTGGACTGTGTTATGAGAATTCAAATTTGACATTTTTAAGTTCAGCACTACTTATGTTATGCATAAAATGTGTAATGAAAGATTACCATCTTTTGAGACATGATGGGATATATAATCTGATAGAAATTTAACATTTCGTAGAGACATATGCCTTCATCTTCAAGTAAAAGTCAAATTTTACAAAGATGTACAATTTTAAAACAAATCCTTCATCCCCGTATATATTTGATGTGTGACATCATTCAAAAGCAACCAATCCTTCCCATCTTGATACTTCAAGCAAACTGTCAGGGTGAGTAGAAGTTTCTGTGATAGTCAGCTGCGCCATGGTTCAGTCATACCACACACACATATGTTAGCATTAATGGGTGCAACATTTCATCTGTTGAGAATTTATTTGTTGCAGCTAGTTCTGGGTATTAACAGTGATAATTTTTCTGACATTCATGAATTTAACCTCACATTTGATGTGTTTGGTACCGTTTATGAAGTAAGAATGACATTGTTATATATTATTCAGACCAGCTTTGTTCTTTAAAATGTTAAAGGCTTACTTCTTTGCATGTAATTATGTATGTTAATAGATGGCAGAGTCATGCTATGTAAGAATCAAAACTTCTTGCTTATTTTAAGCACTGGGATTTTTGTTGTGGTAGTCAGGTTTTATGAAATGGCTTGTAGTTCAGACCAGTAGTAAGGGAGTTAATTATTTAGCTATATATTAATTGGCATGTTGTTTGATGTGTTCACAGATAGAAAAAATAGCATCACATCTTCTTTCTTCTTCTTCTTCTGAACGACTTAAGAGGAGACATGGAGCAATTGTTCTCTTCGTAGTACAATAAAATTGCATTGTTGCATAGCATTTATAAAACCAGTATTTGCTATTATATAAGAAAATGCAACTGTATCATTTGCCATTAATTTCATGCAAACATTGTGGGGAATTTATTACATTTTGTTAGTAAAGTATATAGACTGTTATTATAGGTATTTTTATAATTGTCAATATTGTTGTTTTCAACATTTTGTACAAGTCAGTTATTACATCCCAAAGTATTTATATTGTAATACATTTTAAGCCTTTTGGTATTGTTTATAAATAAATATATATATATATATATAGATGATGGATTGTTGAAGCTTTAACGATTTGTGCGATCAGATGATGGTTATAGAGGTTTCTATAATGGTTTCCACAGTTTTTACTTTTGTGATCCAGAGAATGTATGCTGTGTATTTTGGGAATGACCAGCAGATATCAATGCAGTAAGTGTGGCACAACGCGACACATTTCTTGGAAACATAGAATTCTTTTTGTTCTTTTATGCTGTAGATAGTTCACTAATGACACTGTGTACAGGGTGTACAATTAGAGTCAATTAAGTGGCAGCAACAGGGTTTGTTCTCTTTGTGCCTATGTACTGATTAACTGTGTGTTCTACCCAGCCTGTACAGTGCAGCTGCAATATGCTATTCCTTTCCATCTAGTGCTAAGTTTTAGCATGTGTAGAGCTGCATCACCATATCTCAGCAGCATGGTGCTTAGGCACAGGGTCAGCTTTACTTTTTTTCTCTCTCTCCTTTTTTTTATTATTTATTTTTAAAGGCCTGTATCACACTGTAGGATGAGTAATGCGGCAGATTCTGATGCCACTTCAATATTTACCTTGATGACAGAAACACTATAGGATTTTAGCTCTTGTTGCACAGTCTTAAGTGTATGAAGTATTGACAGATCTCTGTGCAGATGTAGTGTTAGTAAGTACTCCTGAAGCTAACCATAAACCACATGAACTTTCTGAATATACATCTACCCACCTTTCCATTCAGCACAGTGGTAACACATGTGCCTTGGCAAGAGTTAAAGTATCAGTTGGAAAATTGGTTGGTAGGAACTACAGCACTTTGTGATTTTTCTCAGTTCTGTTAGGATGGTCCCTTGAACTAGGCTGTAAATACTATATGCTTTACATTTTCATTAAATGACAGTCATGTATCAAGGCTGTCACTATTCTGTCCCTATGTAGCAAGTTATTTTTAGCCACATTTGCAAAAATGCGAAAAGCTACTGTTTAGCTTCATCATGTCTGTTTGCTTAGAACAACTTGGCTTCCACTGGATAGATGTTCATGAAATTTGATATTTGAGTATCTTTTGAAAATCAGTGAAGAACAGTCAAGGATTAGAATCTAAAAAAATTATGGGTGCTTTGCGTGAAGACCTTTGTACACATGTATCTTGCTGAATTCTTAGAATGTGAAATGTTTCAGACAAATTTGTAGAGAAAATCAAAACATACATTTTATGTTCACCAATTGTTTTTCTGAAAATAATGCTGTTTATGGGATTATGTGGAAAAATACTGTAGAACAAGACAGGCCACAGATGACAATATAATACAGGGCATGCACTTTGCATGTTGGATAACTATGGCTACAGACACATACTTCCATTGCTTTTCCACTGCAACAATGGTTATGCAAATTCACCTCAGTGTTACATTATACATACATTGCCTGTATTGTTATAGTTACAGATACAAATGCTAGGAGGTAGTAATGATCAAACAGTCTTACTGTAAAACTGTTTTTTAGTAGCTAGGGATGGGGACAAAAGGGAGCAGAACAAAGTGGCAGTGATTGTCATATATATATTTGCATGATGGATGGTGTCATGTTCAGGGAAATAGTGTTTCATTGAGGTTGGGGTACTCTTTAGAAAATATAACAGAGATAAGAAGTGGTTTGAAAGCAATGGTACCCTCCTGGAGGATGCAGGTCAGTATAATGTGCAATAAGATACACAGTAAATTCCACCCATTTGTGGCACTTTTTAGTTCATTCACAATAATGTCAGACAAATATGAAAGTATTTGGGAAGAAATGGAATTTAGGGTTGTAATTTAAAAATTATAATCATTAATGAAATGTACAAATGTCTGTTAGTATTTATTTTGTATGAGATGCAAATCAATCTAACACAAAACTGTGAAGTTGGGACTAAAAGAAATTTATCACCATTGTTTAAATGTATAATGAAGGTAGATGTTTGTTACATTTTTTGAACACATTTCCCTGAAATTCAACAGGCCCTATGCAAGGACAAAATAAGTATCAGATCACTTATTTTCTCTGTTTCCCGGCGGTTTTCTGTGAGAGCAGACACCATTATTTTATGTGTGTAGTTGGCAGTCACATGTAAGAAGCTGCTGGAATCAGGATAAAGGGGAACAGCAACTGAAGACATTAGTTATGGCTAAACGCTTAGCAGATATGCAGTATATAATCAGCTGTTCGCAGTTTGATTACTCATACAGCAAATAGTCTAAAAATTATCACCCACAAAAATCACTGTAAACTAAGACAAATGTAAGAGACAGTCACGCTTCTCTAAAAAATGAATGCATATCTGCAGCAATATTAGCTGGTTCACAGTGCGAACATGCAGTTACATGCAGCCACTGACACAGTTCATGCAGTCACTTTGGTCACAATTATGTGGACCTGTAACTGCAGAATGCAATATCCAGTAGTCATATAAACCTGTACATGGATCCTGCATCACACTTGCAACATAGCAATTTTTAGTAAGGGATCCTGAAAGTCAGTACCAGTGTTGTTTATGATGAGAATATTTGTTAACAGCAATAGCTAAAAGTATGTGGATTCTTTTGCAACACTGAACATGCCTGCATAGTGACAAAGCAAGATATGATGATATGAAAATGGGTAATCAGCTATCACAGTACACTGAGACAGCAGATAGGTTTGGAGATAATATGCATGCCTACAAATTTTGTATAATATGCTGTGTATTGATAAGCAGAGACACAGTAACAGTACAAACTATTAAGGGTACATGTAACTGGCCTTTACTAATTCTGTTCCTTCCTAACATAGTTTGAACATTTTTAGTGACTACCTAACTTACATGTACAAAATCTCAACATCTGTTGTTTCACAGCTCTATCACTCTTATGTTTCACAAAATTTGCTACTGCAACAGTCAATACATTCATTCTTGTATAAATAACTTGTTATTTCATTACTCTTTGTGTTCATATTAATATTACTGCATGGTTTGGCTATACTAAAAAACCTCCTGCAACTTTCATCCCACTTTCTGAACTGAAAATGGACAGAAAAAACCCGCATTATAACAGCATCAAGCAGTGTCTCTTCACCCTATCCTAACATCTGAACAAGCTGATGAAATCAAGTGAAAACTTGAATATTACACCATTCATGGGTACTGAACACCATTTCTTTCCCATTTCCTACACTAATTGATAAACAGACAGTGCTTCCTTCTATTAATGAGGAAAGCAAACTGCCACCATGTTAAGACTCTGAACAGATTCATTCCTCTCATATTCAGTAGCATTCACAAAACAATTATAGGTACATAAAATGCTAACATAATTAATAAACAACTAGAAGCAAAAGCTTGACCCATAATTACATTACTAAAATAACTCCATTCACAATTGCACAATCAAGATGTCACTTCCAAAACTTGTTTATTACAACATGAAACATAACAATACAGATTATATGAAATCAATTGTGTTTCTTTGTTAAAGGGATAATGAAAATGCCATTTTTTGCTTCTTTTATCTTCCACCATCTACCAAGTCTATGCTCCTGACCAACACCCACAATAAGGAAATTACCATCAGAAGTGAAAGACATTGCATTAACAAAACCTGTGACAGGAATATTTAAGAGAGGACTGAGTGATCGAAAGCCACTGTCACATTTCCAGAGTTTAATGTGTCCATCTTGTGAACCAGAAGCAACTAAGTCAGTGTTTGTCAGAGTGGCAATACTAGAGATCCAATTTGGTTCTTCATTTTGTGCAGCTATACCATGAGCAAAATCTACTGTGCATAGTGGCTTCTTCTTCTTGGTTCCCCAGAGACACAGTTGTCCATCATCACCGCAGGAGAGAAAATGTTCTTCATTAATCAGTTTCACTGCATCAATACTACCTACATGTCCATTGTAAATCAACTGTGATTCTTCCACTACTTTCCATATCCTAACTGTATGGTCCCTGCCTCCCGATGTTACAGCTCGTTCTCGTGACAAAACATCCACACTTGTGATTCCTGTCTGGTGACCAAACAAACTCTCTACATATGCCATTTCATCCAAGCTCCATATTTTGACTCCTTTGTCAGCAGACACGCTGAACAGCTGATGAGTCTCTTTTCTAAAAGCCAGGCCAGTAACAGCACCATTATGCCCCTTAAACGCATGTAGATGAACTAGAGTGTCAGGGTTCCAAATGTGAATAACTTTGTTTTCACCACCTGAAGCAAGAAACTGGCTATCTGAAGATATAGCAAGAGATAACACAGTTGCAGTGTGGCCATTATCAGAGTCTGTGGATCCTTTCTGCATCCTCGGTCTACAGTTCACTTTACGTCTATCCGCTAGAGACCACTTTACAATTCCACAATCCTTGGACCCTGAATAAACATATTTATTGTCTGATGATACAACAAGGCATGTGACAGCAAGCTTATGCTCCTTACACCGCAAAAACTGCATGCCATTACTGTCAAACCCAACATAACTGTCCGCAACAGTCTTTCTTAGCTTACCACTTTGTTCTAGGTAGTCTTCTTTCAAACGGTGGGCAATTACATCTTTGTCAATAACCTCACTTTCTGCTCGTTCGCGCTCTTCTCTCTCTATTTCGGCAAGGTAAAGCTTGGCCAAACGAACTTTCTTATCCTGTGCTGTTTCTCCTGCATCATCGTCCGATTCAAACTGTACACTTTTACCCAATCTGTTGCTCTCAACCTCATCTTCTACCTCGCTTTCAATCTCTTCGTTTCTTAATGATGCATGACGACTTAAATCAGCACTTTCGACTGCCTTCTTCTTCCTTTGGTGTTGACCTGATTCTCTTTTCTTCCGTTTATCTCTCCTTTTAACAAACTTTCCATTATGTCCCTCATCTGATTTTACACTAACGCCCTGTCTTATGAAAAACGACATAACCAATTCAATTACACAACACGTGCTTACAATCTGAACACCATACACCACCCGAGCGCAAGCTTAATAGCTGTAACCAACATCACCTCACCACAGGACTCAATACCATTCGGATCTGTCGTAGACACTAATGCTTGAGAAACATATATGGCATTCTGTCTATGTGAATAGGTTCAGACCGAGATTTATTACAACTGCTACGATACAATTCGGGCAATTAGACCTCAGACTCAAGGCTCACAAGATCAAATAGGGAAATTACTCCCTTGTGGCTCGTGAAAATTCCCTCCTACGCAATGCGGATATCCTATGAATTGCCAACATTGCAAAGAATGCTAGGGGAGGACAGTTTTTGGTCGGCGACATTAACATATACCCACACAAAATGTATGATAACAAATACGGTTCACCTGCACACTTTGTTTCTCTCTCTCTCTCTCTCTGTTTCACACACATACTTTTTTTTTTAGTTCTCACAAACAGGGATGAGGTAACTGGCAGTCAACATTGTCTTTCTAGTTTAAGAAGGCAGGATATTTTAAATCGGCGTTTTTGTTCACGCATATGCTCAAATGGCCTTGCCAGGAGTGAATGCCTGTGGTCTTCTAGGAACGTGGTTCGGTGGCCTGCATAAGTAGGCATTTTTACTTACTACTGTTCCGCCAAGGCAGGCTGCGGGTCCAACCAAAATTACCTGCACAGCTATTGACACGCTGACACGAGAAACTGTCAATGACATTGTGTTCGTACATATGACTACGTCATTCATATTGTTGGTTCTCTTCCATCAAATAAAGCTTTCGGACTACCGGACCAAGGCTTAACCTTCTCCGTGCGCCTTCATGGCGTGGCGAGTCGGGACAAGAAAAACTTCGCCTTTTTGTGCTCTCGCCTTCCCATGGTAGCACCCTGTTAAGGAAAAGTAAGGATATGTCTGTGAAAATGTTTTAGATTGCTAGGGCTGTTTTGTCCGTTCTTACCACTAAAAGATATATTTTGCGTACAGAAAAATTGAACGGTTCGTGTATTCAGTACGCCCTTGATATCTTTGCTGTTTCGATTCAAATGTCAACAATGCAGTACTTTTCTTGGTTTGGCAGGGGAAGGGGGGTGGGACGGAAAAAACTAGACGACAGGAATTAATTGTCAATTTGAATTGGTTGTTGAGGAACCACGAACACTTTTCTACATATTTGTTCGACCAGAAACTAAATCGAGAAACGATAGCAAGAAATTTATATAACTTACGTCTATGTTTAGTCTACTTTTTTTTTTATATAATGGCACTTCCCTAGAGCACAGGTCACATTCTGCTTATTTTAAACTGAACATGTTGGCTCAAGGGGAAAGAATTATTTGTATTGCTGAGGTACCTGGTTCCAAACTGGGCTGTAATGTCAACTATTGTGAATGATAATTTTCATGATTTTTGTTACACCAACAAGACAAATGCTGAGTTAGTACCGCAAATTGGCCATGACTGCTTCTTTTGAAACTTTTTACCAGTTCACTATTCTCAACTATGTAGATGCTATAGACACAGTTACTGAAATGTGCCTATGGAGAATTTTAGTGCACAGCGTGGGCTCAGGCAACTATTATGAAGTGTGACAATACTAGTAAAACCGTTACATTTGACCTTATCCATTTATTATGCACTGCAAAAGACAAGAAGTGTACTAAGCAATATATAAGGGAAATATTCATCGTTTCTTTGTGTTTCCTGTTTTAAACAAAGAGAGGCAATGTACTGGATGGTTGATGGGAGGTTGATAGGTTTTTCCAATATTGGGGAAGGAGAATATTTAAATATGAATGCAGACTCTTGAAATGCAAATAATTTCTGTGAAAGTAGGTCTGTCGATGCAGCAAACTGACTGGAATTGCCAAAAAATGTGTCAAGTGTTAGCAGACAGAGAATATATTGGTAGTCATGTTTTTTCCTCACATAGAAAATAAATAAGCTTGCTCTTCTACAGTTTCAAGTTTAAGTGAAACTGTATCAAAAAGAAGAGAAACCATGATTTTAGACAATATGGTGTGTGAAATTTGTAGCATTTTTGCTTTAATTGGGATTCACCTACACATGAATGACTGGGACTTTCATGTCACAATTTTTGCTGTGGGCTGTTTGGCCCCATTGTAAAGGTAAGTGTATAGCTGATACAGAGGAACATATTACACATTCAAGACAAACAAGAACACCCCAAGAACTATGTCTGAAGTAATCATATATACTGACAGTCTCTCCACAAGAAGAAACAGGCTTGGTTAGAGGGCAACATTTAGCTGCAGAGAGAGAAAGTAATGAGAAATTTGACTACACCAAACAAACTGTGATGTAAGTGCCATTTAATTGTGTGAACTTATTTAGAAATTAATATGTACAAATATTAGGAGAGTGACAAATACCCAAAACACGACTTAAAAGTGGGCTAATTCTTACAAAGATAGCCTTAATAGTATCCCAGAGAAGACAGACTAGGGACTTCTAACCTCCACTGCTGGCTAGTGTTGAATTTTGTATATCTTTTAAGACAAAATGAAGTTTCATTTGGTTGGTACTAGATAAGTGACAGGTACACCATACAGTTAATTTAGGAAGACTAAAATGTAGGGATCACAAAGTAGATACAAGTGTGAACTGCACTCTTCTGGCTTATTATGCGAGTAGTAGTAAGAAATCACCACTATTCACTGTGTAATAACCCAGAAGAGCACATTTCTCAGCTACTTCGTGGTGGAAACCTGAATTTGTGCTTAGATACAAGTGCAGTTAAGCTGAAACTAAAGAATTATTGTTCTTGTATTGGATCACAAAGGCAACCCCAGATTATTTACCAGCTCATGTTGTCAAGTTCCATATGCAGAGTTGAATTTTTAAAGCTATTGTATTACAAATATAATACTGCTAGATTTTGATATTACTGGAGGCAATAGCCAAACCCTGCAGTTTGAGAAAACAAACATTAAATTATGGGAGTGGATAATGTAATACATGGGGCAGTACATCAGAATGATTAATGATGTATACTGCAGCACACTATTTACAGAGTAGAGTGAAATACATATTTATTATGCGAAAAAAAAAACCCTCATTTCTATGGATTTTGTTCAACATACATAATATTCAGATATGAAACTCTTGGTGCTTTTATTCAGACAATGCAATTGTACAAGTACACAAATTTAAGAAATATGTGTTCTTACTGCTGAGATAACATATGATGTGATTCTGACCCACATGCAAGGCTGTTTTGCACATATCATATTGTATCATATATCGTATCATATCATATCATATCAT
>Ga0123354_10003623_pt1 | contig 21413 bp, 8 predicted proteins | sample TergutLab28metaG_2_FD_97872 | JGI IMG/M metagenome (GOLD analysis project Ga0123354, IMG submission 97872) | Labiotermes labralis P4 segment gut microbial communities from Petit-Saut dam, French Guiana - Lab288 P4 | ecosystem: Host-associated > Arthropoda: Insects > Digestive system > Gut ... | reverse complement strand
TACCGGTATATGATCAATACCTGGCGATTTGTGACTTTTTAGCTTGTCGATAGCCAGCTCAACCTCAGAGGCACTTGGCTCATGTACTAGTGGTTCTGCTGTGTGTATTTCTGCCTGTCCAACATCCTTAACCCCATGCACGTTGAATAGCTGGGAGAAATAATTCCTCCACCTAACCACAATACTGTGGGATTCTGCCACCAAGTCACCTATCTCATCCTTCACTATATTACATCTAGGCTGGTACCCGTTCTTAAAGTCATTGATGCCCTATACAAGTCCCTAATGTTTTGGATCTTGCTGTTAGTTTCAAGTTCCTCAATTTTAGCCCTCAGATATGCCTTCTTTTTGTTCCTGAAATGTCTGCTAACTTCACGTCTTACATTGTTCAGAATATCTACATTGCTTCGGTTTGGACCCTATGTCCACTGCATTGTAGCCCGCGAAATCCTCAAAATGGCAAATTTCAGGGTAAGAAGATCAAAGAGGGGATATGTAGCCCGCGTGTGATGGATGAAATACGCGTGAGCAGTTGCGATAGACAAGCCTGAAAGGGAGAGATTGAGATATACAGGTAAATTGGAATGTAATGTTAGCGTGAAAGTTACAATATATGTGATAGTTCTCATTTCATTTAGCTGTATGCAGCTGACCCAGGACAGGCCACGGGGTTCCTATGAACGCGTTAATGAACCTTTCTTTTGTAGAGGTGACTCTTGTCATGAATTTTGTTTAACTATTTGTAGTTTTCTGTATTTTAATAAGTGCATTTGTTGGGCAGTGTATTGAATATATAAAAATGAATGGTGTGAGCAAGATAAAATTCGCAAATACTCAACAAGCAAAAGTGGCTTACAACTAAAAGAACACAAAGACAACATGGATTAATACGTGTCATGAATTGTGTTTTATGATGTATATTGTGTTGAGTTTTATTAAGTGAATTTGTTGTTCATTATAGTGAATATATGTTAATAAACCGTCGGATCTCACAAATGGGGGACCATTTACTGACCAGATGCTTGAGAAATCTGCTCAGTGCTTCTGTCTCTCAGTAGTTCATGACTATATTTTCCCCATCTTTGAAAGTGGGCGCAAAGAAAAAACTTGCTCGAACTGGTAAAAGATTACTCTGCAATTTTTATCGCACCCATAACCTAACAGCAATTTTACACATACATACAGATTTCACATTATTTTTCTTTTAGTAACTATAATCGTAAATTTGACGAAGTTACTGCTATGAGTGCTTTTCAATACACTTATTAGACAATAAGGTCATATAAAGCTGAAGGACAAACTGTTGAGCCTGAACCAGGTGGGGTTTGGGGATGGGGGAAGAAACGGTTGTTAGCACACTGCTATGCCTCCTCAGGACAACAGCCGAAGTTAAAAAAAAAAGTAGAGATTGCAGTTATTAAAGATCACTAGAATCACCGACACCGAAGTAGAGTAAAAATTTATGTGAAAGAATTTATGTTCAGATTCTCAAGAAGTACCAAAGTATTCCACGAAGCAAAGTTCTTTTGATTTTATTCTTCTTTTCTGATAGTCAAATTTGCGGTGTTTATGGAACCTGAGAATTCATTATCGTATTCGAAACCTTTAAAATAATTAGGACGGCAAGCTGGACAGATTTCCTCAACGGAAACGATCTGGAGCCAGTTGAATGTATTGCATTCCTAGTCCATCTTACTTGTTGCGTGTATTTTGATAAACCACTATCTTCTCGGATCACCAAAGTGATCCATTCCCTTCAGATTTTCTGATTGATATTTCCATATACGTCACTTACATGAGTGTTGCACGCTTCATACATCTCATTCTCTCGGTTACTTTGATTTAATTTCTAAAGTTTGCAACTTATGAATCTCACTGTTATGATCCATAATACTTCAGAAATTTCTTGCAAAAGTTCACAGTAAATCACCGGTGAATTAATTTCCTGATTGTAAGAAAACCGAATGGTTCATAAGATGACCACAAAAGCTCCCTCTTGGAGGTAAAAGTCGTTATTTTCGTCCCTTAATTCAGTGTTTCGCAACCGCCGGGCCGCGGCCTGGTACCGGGCCCTGGCATTAATTACACCGGGCCGCGAGAGATTCTCCTGGATTTGATAACGAATTTAAATGTAATTGTATATTTGTCAATATGCCACACCCTACACATAATTGTAGTAATATTGTTTAAGATTATGCAGTAATTAATTACTAATACTTATGTTAGTTTAATGTATGAACTTAAAAAAAATCTGGAAAGGTACTGACGAGTAAATCTGTTGGGACCGGACCCTCGTCTTATGAAAAAAAGATTTTACCGGGCCGCGGTCTCACAAAGGTTGAGAAACACTGCCTTAATTGATTTATTCCTTAACTCCAATTTTATTTATTATATTTCCCAGTTATTCAACAAAGAGGTGCTTAAAAATACCCATAGCATGCGGACCAGAGGTCTGAGTAATTTCGCGCCTTCATGCGTTACATGCAGACTGGTGTATTGCACCTTACAGCTGCAATGAAAAATGATAGCACACGGTCTCAGCATTCTAGAGTGACGTGCAGGAACAGGAGATGAAATACGTCGACAATTATAAAATGAATAGAGACTAATGCCTATAAACAAAAACAAAATACATACCTTAAGCTATTTAACTCTATCGAGGCCGAGTTTTTAATGGCACAATACATAACATGTGCAGATTCATAGGGGGCGAGGCGGTACCAATCCAGCGGCGAGCACAGCTTCAATTGCCGCCAATACAGCTAGCACGCGGGGCGGGCTCATAAACAAGTAACAGTTTATCATCGTGTCCAGTGTTCCTCCAGTACCTAGTTTTGAGAACCCGCTGCATATACAGACACATTCATCAAACCGCACGACACCCAATAAGATATAAATCCTTGTAGTGTTTTGCTGTCCAGACCAGATTAAGAGAATAGAGGCCATGATTAGTTTGTTTCGGCTTCTGTGTTGTGGGTTGTAGAATCACTCTATTATCTTCTCCCCAGTTTGAAAACCAACAATGACACGCTTTATAAATAAATACTGTTTTTGTTTATGGATGCAGGCTACAGTGTTACTGTATGAAGTACCAACTATACATTCTTTCCTGCTTCCTTATTTTTCGGTTTCCTCACTCCAGTCTTTTTCTCATCTTCTATTACTTTCTTCACGTTTTTCATTCTTTTATATAAGCAGATTCTAAAGACAAGGTGTCTTGGATTAAGTGTACACCTAGCACTAATTAAGCGTAATTTAACACTTCGTAATCGATCTCAACTAAGCTTTAATTCATTTGGATGATTGTTTGACATGTATAAGTTTATATACGCATCATCCTGGTTTTCCACGCAGAGGCTACAATGTTTTACAGATAGGTTCTTTTTCTGTTCACTGGACACGATATGAATAAATTCCTGTTAAGCCTCTTAGCATAGTTGCCACATCTCTCAGTTCAGAGTGCGACAATACGGCTACGTATTGATCCAGCTACATAAGAATTGTTTCGTATTCTCACATGTAGATCGAAATCCCGCCTGCTTTACATGGCAAGGAAATTAACATAAAAGTTTAGGCCTACGTATATGTTTATGTAATATATCAATATTACTATTTACTTCTTGTGCACGTAATAGTGGCATTAGTTAGAGATTATTTACTTGGATATAATTCTGAACTGTAAATTGTAATCGTTATTTTACAGTGTCCCCTTTATCAAGGCCCGTGCGCCGAGGCCTTTTATCGCACAGAGATCTCGCATCCGTCGAGATATCCCATGAGAGCTGCTGTATTCAGGGAAATGATGAAGGGTATCTCCTGTGTTAGTGGAACATTCACGTTCATATGCGGAATATAGTGATTTCTCTTAGATGCTAACCATTCTTTTTCTGATGTTTATTGGACCGTGCATCATTGTGATAACTGAAGAATTAAAAAACCCAACAAAATGCAGCCCAGACACTACTCCAGCCTAACCGCAACTAACCTCCAACATACAAAAAACCAAGAACTGAACGACCAATGTTGTAATCAACATCATAGTCGCGAGCTCCTGATGATGGGCATAGTAGTGCCTGAAACATGTTGAGCCTATAAGAAGTACAATAAAATAATATGTGGCATCTAGTTGGTTTTTTTAATTCTTCAGCCATCCTTTTCTGTTTGTATGCGGAAGATGATAACCAGTTTTGTAGTTCTTGATGTCCCGAAAAGTCTTGACTGATACCGGGGTCACGTTAGTATTTCTGTTTAACAAGAGGCGGTAGGGCCCACAAACAAGAGGCAGTGGGGCCCACAAACAAATACCAGGCGAATCTCAAAATTACCCAAGATAAATCCAGTTGCACAGAGCTCCGTTGAAAAATTGTTCCAACAAGGAGAATTAAGCTGACTGGGTTTTAAGAGGAAAACATTTCCAAAACTTTGCTAAAGAAGTCACCCCGATATTTTGCTTGCTTATTCTCAGTTTCCACACTTGGATTACCGTATATGTCTTCGAAATATATATATCACTGTGGTTGTTCTTGTTTCTGTGAACTTCTTCGCCTTGCATGATCACTCTCACACATAGAATCTCCGCAGTTCAAGCCACTAAAATCATACAGCTTTTAGCTTAATCAAACCTGACGTCACAACCGGATGTTTCGCTTTCCTGCCTTTTTACTCGGCAAGTGGTTTGCTCAAATTTCGGAAGCCCCTAAACCTGAGTGATGTTCCTGATGCTTTTCTTCCGTTTCTCCGGACACATCCTAGGGTATAAGGTCCACTTCAGAAAAAAAACCATGATCGCTTCCACCTGCTTACCAGCTCCATATTCATAACACTTATTATCAACCAACAATCTGAGGAATGGAGAAAGCTTTTTAAATAGGTCAGCAATCAGTCTGTCAATAAATTATTCAACAAATGATATATTTCCTTGTCTGATCAGCTTGTAGTTACCTACTTCCACAATTTTTTTTCATTTAAAGCTGTCAGCAAAATCTGTATGACATATACCATTGCTGTGTATACAGTGAAAAACTCCTGATGATGGACAGAGGAACTGTCCGAAACACGTAGAGTTTTATTCCAAAATAAATTTGAGAAATTAGTGCATCTAGTTGGTTTTATTATAAGAATACATCACGATGCAGGTCATCTGAACGTCAAATTTATTGGAAGTGGTGTCAAAATGACAGAACGTCATTTGTCTCTTGGATTTAGCCGGCTCGGTTTAAAACCGCCATTACTGGATTGTTCAGATTTCACATAAGTAGGGAATATATTGTCCAATCAAGTAACTGTCAGTTTCTCATAAAGGAATCTCTTCTATAGACTAGTTAAATATGGAATTTTGTTGTCATAATTTCTGCTTGTACAACTTAACATGATTTAAGGCAAATCACTCTTAATGCGAACGAATATAGTTTAATAACCATGCCTTAACATGAGTGACATGAATCATGTAACGCTGTATTCACGAGGCGTGTAGCGATGCAACCAATTTTATTAATCTTAACCTAATATCTAAAGCCTACCGAAAATAAATTATCTCTTACTTTATTCATGTCATTTTTATTATCCAGTTATTATTATTATTTTTCTCTCAAAAGGGTAAAACAAACAACATTTTTAGTACAGCCATTATGAATGTCATACGGAAGCTCAGAAAATAAAAAACTGTGATGGAAATTAGAGGTATATGAAAATTATGTTTACAGTGGATAATAAGAACAGTGGATTATTTGCCTTATTTGAAGAGGTAGGAATTGTGTTTTATGCAATTATCTTATTTTCGGCTGCAAAATTATCGGAAACCCAGTGTGTGGTGGGTTGTTACGACCTCCTTCTCTATCCTCTCTTTAAAGAGTATGAGAGAAAGAGAAAGAGTGAGGTAGGGGAACGCAAAGGAAAAATGAATGTTCTAAGGTCAAACGCCGGTACCCCTCACACCGTGCTCAGGCCACAAATCTTCTACCGCGAAGAGCAGTCATGAATATCCGTCCGTCTGTTTTCCCTTCCTCAAACACCAAATAAAGAAGAAACTATTCCCTTACGGCTTCATCCTTAAGCAGTAGAACAGGAAACAAAACAACACCTGAATCGAGAGATCTTAACTTAGAGACAGGATTGTGACATGAAATCGACTTATCAGTCACTTTACACACGCATATTAAAATTTTATTCCTTTGTTGCTGTCTGTGTAATGAAGGCTCATAGATGGATGGCAGGTGGAATACGGACACAGGAACTAAATTAAATGTTCCAAAATATTATGACCGAAACTGACTCCTAAATCAGACCGTGGATTATAAATCTTCTGGACGTATTGATCCTGAACGCTCTGAAAAAAATATACAAACAGATAAACTAGTCATATAAGAAGAGGGTTTAGGTGCAAGAAATTAAGCCTGGCCTTTCAGAGTGCATTACGACGGATTGGTAGCAAAAATAAGCAGATTTAAAATTCAGGCAGTGAATATATCAACACAGCAATGCTCTTAATAAGATACAATTTGTAACATGTATTAAAATCGTACATGTTTCGGCACCGGGTTGCCATCCTCAAGGATTGTTAGAAGAAATGAGTATAAGCCTAATAAGTTAGTATACCATTACATAGACGTTACTGGAATGATTAAAATATAAAATTCTAAAATACGTAAAGTGGATAAGCACAAATAGACATAAAATTTACAGCAGTCTGATATTACAATTGTGCGATAGTGAGCAGTTCTAAGTACAAGTCCACAGTCGTGTATGATATGCAGTATGCATACATAAGTCTCTCTCGTTCTTATGTGATCCGTAGGGATCTAAATAGAATCATGTTCACGTCGATAAGTTATTTAACTTTGTATAATGCCTATATACGTTCTCAAAACCACATATTAAAAAGCCCACGAATAACTTCCTGCTATAATTATATTTTGTAGCTGAGACAATGTACATAAATAACCAGAAAACTCTCAGGAGAAATTTACTTCAAACCCCCAAACTTGTGTTCGCATTATTTTGACCATCGTTACCCTGCAAGCAGTAGGATTAAATTGAGACATTTTTACGAAATACGTGCGATAAAACGGAATAATGTGTGCAATAAAGCAGGCATTGGGCATTGTATTGTGATCTTTAATTATTTCTACCAACAAATAACTATCCAGATAAGATAAACGGAAAATACTTACTTAGAACGCAGGTAGCTTGAAAATTCACGTGAAGTGATTACTCGTAAGGATAATAGAAGACTGTATTTTTCTACAAAACACGAAGGTTACCTGTGTAAATTACAGTTTGAAGACGGTATTCTGCTTAACAAGACTACAAAAGTGTGCGTGTTGCTGTTATTTCTATTGTAGTAAGGCCCAAGGAATGTATTCGACGGCAATAGAACCCCTCAAGGTCTGTTTACGTATAATGTCCAAAACAGAAGCTTGTACCTACGTTTACCTCCGTAAGAGTCCTTCACCCATTCATTATAATGAGACGAAATAGTGCGGAATTCTTTTGTTCGCCTTTTTCGGAAAAGGTCATTGCCCTTCGTCTTAAATTCAGACGCCCATAAATTATTTTTTTGGGGGGGTGGGGGATTCAAACCTTTTACCTTAATTCGAAATGATATTTTTGTCTGGTATTCTTCCTAATGGTGTATGTGTTTCGCAGTATAGACACAGTAGGCCAACATAAAACAGGGAGTCTCATATTCATATGTTCGATTTTCAGCGCTTTAGAAGACGGATGTCAAATCCACGATTTGGCATGCTAAACGACTGACATAACCAAGCCCGCATTCCACGTGTTACCTGTTACTACAAAAACACCATGAGAATTTTAAATGTGTTTATTGTTTTGTTAATTATTACTCAGCCATCAGCATACGGGCCACATCAAAGTAAGGGTTTAAGTGTCTTTAGAAACGTCACATCAAACTTAAGTGTTTGTGACTATGGGTTTTGACTATTATTCATCACAAGTGACCTTCGTGAAATCTGGAATATAGTGCACCAGTGAGCGGACCGCCTTTTACCAACAAGTCTGGACCGATGTTTACAGCCAGCTGTTATGTCGGAAATCGATCATTTAAATATGAAACTCCCTGAAGATGGCTCCGGCATACGCCGAAACGTGCTGAAGAATGTAATGTGACGTGTTATGTACCGTAGGGTCATTAAATATTGGTTTAGACGAAGACTATTAAAATGAACGAAATGCAAGGTATACACAATATTAATTTAATGAAATGCACGGTAGCCAAACGTACGATACAGTTTATGGGATTCGTGGAAAGGTCCATTTTTACGCTTGTAGCCTGGACTGTATTAGACTTCAATACGGCTGCAAAAAGGAATTGACAGCAATTTGTAGTTGAGGTTTCCAGCGTCACAAGAAATATAACTCTCCAGAAGTTTAGTCGCTGATACTAGACCACAGACGAGTAGCGATTTAGACTGCACATATTACAAGCCACTCTCAAGATATTCGTTAGCTAATCTCAAATTCTTAGATAAAAACGCGAGACTTCAAATAATGGTCATAATTGAAGAATAAGAGACCAACTTGATGCCACTAGTTATTATGTTTTATTTCAATTCTTCTATGTTCAACATGTTTCGGACATTAATACCTCCATCATCAGGAGCCTGCGACTTTTCTATTGAATCCTGCTACACGGATACCACCCCAACCCAGCCACACCGAAACTCCAACACATATCGATACAAGAACACATGACCAATGTGGTGACACAATAGAAAAGTCGCAGGCTCCTAATGATGGATATATTAATGTCCGAAACATGTCGAGCATAGAAGAAGTGAAATAAAACATAATAACAAGTGACATCAAGTTAGTCTCTTATTCTTCAACTATCACAATAATGCACGGTCCAATATACATAAAATGGGCGTAATGTTTGGAGTTGTTCTTAGCCCGAAGTGCTTAAAATTATTACTGTATGAAGGGGAGGGTTTGCATCTGCCTAGAAATTCCCCGCTGCCGAAACAGTTCCCATTAAATCATGTATTGGAGAACAGCCATATACTGGAATTTGTGTGGTGCATTTCACTGCATCAGCTTCCAGTATGATCTTACGTTAAACGATGCTGAAGACGGAATTAAACGAATTTTTCAAAAAACTGATTTGCTTCTACGAACGAGATAGTGTATATGGCCCAAAATAATGAGTCAATTGATAAACCCGTACAAAGCGCACCCATTAATATGTCACGTTAGAATAAGGTTGTGTCATTGAACATTCTTTACCCTAAAGTAGCTCGAAAAGCTGAAAACATAGATTAAAAAAAATAGAACATATGCCTAATATTCCTTAAAAAGTTTCTTCACGAGATGCATATTAAAAAAGCAAAAACAATTGTATTGGTCATATGGAGGGTAGTATATTTTGCTTCACTATTCTGGAGTGTACCTGATTACTACAAATCAAGTAGCATAATTTAATTCAAGTTGTCCCTTTATACTCCATGAAGATGTACGAATAATTGGAACTCTTTTTCTACGTATTTGTATAGGATATCAGTCTTGCCCACAGAACAATCTCTTCCCGCTCCACAATTCTGTCTCTATGATTGTCAAGGATCGCAGGAATCTGTTAAATTTTCTAATATTCCCTCTAAATATTTAGAATTTTTGACTATATTTGTCAACCTTTCAATACGATTCCATTGTTTTCACACTCAGCCTAAAGAAAAAATTCAAAACACGGCTCTTCCTCACTCTGATACCAATGAAAAATTAAAGCCAGGTGGTAAATTCGATGATCCGCATTGCTTAACCTAGCGATCCCTTTTAGGTTACGTAAAACATAATAACAGAATAAGGTAGGGCGGTGGCTCTTTGCCTCATATAACGTGTCTGCAGCTTTAGGCGGTAAAACAATGCATCATTGTAGTGAAATAATTCATTATCATTTTAATTATAACTGTAAATTTGTTTTAATAACTGGAGAATAGATAGTCCACTGGGGCACCCAAAATAATTAAACTACATTTGAACTTCCTTTTTGATTTAAGACAAGTCTAAAATTTGTGACGGTAGGGCTCCGTGAAACACATACATACCGTATATTGGATATTTTTCTTCTTCCTGCCTCGCTTAGAAGGGGTTAGAGATTATCAGCATCTAATGATATAATATATAGTAGGTGTCAGAGTTTCATCTGATGACAGAAGCACATCTAGTATCCGAAACAAGTCAACAAAAGCAACACTGTACATAATATGTGTCAGTACATTTTGAGCTTTATGGAATCACGAAGTAAGAACACTCACAATCAGTTCTCACGGCCAGGGATCTTGTCATGGACAAACGCAGTTCATGTCACCACACCCCGCAACAAATCGAACTGTTTGTTCAAACGCTTTGTCCGCTCGATATTAAATTTCAGTAACATTCTCATAGACCTGTATTTGCTAAGTCTAATCGCCTTTTAAACCTCCTGAGCGTATGAGATTCTGCCAAAATACAAACAGCATTACGCCCCAATTTTTAATGTATCACACAGCATAAATTGAATATGGCAGTAAAATATCATCACTATGGAAGTTTAATTTTTCATAACATGCTTTATAGAAACAAATTTTCCGCTTCAGAAGTGTTTAAGGTAGACAAATAACCATAACAGTTAAGGCGACTATACTTCAAGTTTGATCGAGTTAGGCACACATGATATATTTTATTACAGTTTAGTATTTTGCATGGCAACCATGACAGAATATACTGGAGAGGGTTTTTATCAAACCAGACATTTCAATATATTTCTAACGGCGTCGGTGAGTGGTTGTAGTGTACATGGGATGCTGCATTAAGTAGGGTAGAAGGGAGAGAGAAGTGGGAGGAATATATAGTGCAAAAGGAAGAAACGATTCTGAAAGAAGCGAACAGAAAGGTATAGAAACTTGGATGTATATTTATAGAGAAAACACAGTGCTCATCACTTACATTATTCATATTTCATACACAAGCAAAACATTTTTTTTTCGCTTTATATATTTTTTCCTCCAGAAGAAAAATAAAGAATTGCACAAATGCTCCTTCTAAAGGAAAGCAAAGAATAAGAAAAAAAGTGGCACCCTACTTAATCTATGTCTTCCCCACCCCTTATTTCCTTGAAAATTTTACATCCCCTCTCTTTAAAACCACCACAAAAATTCAAATGTACAGTCAAGTTATACGACAAAAGTAAAGCTACATTTAAAGTTGGAAAGATTTGTACTTTAATGGCTACTAAAATCATTTTACAGCTGCAGGCTTATAGCTGGAGGAAAAATCAAAACCTGCATAGGACATTGGTTGTGAAATTAAAATTTTAAGAAATATTTAGTGCTATGTTTTGTGCATATTTGTATTTAAGTGACTATCACCTAATTGAACTGTTCCTACACCTACAGAAATATCGTTATTCGGAATAATTTTCGAACGCAAGAAATATGTCTTCTGGGCTTATTATTATATCACTAAACAAATTTTAAATCGTAGTACTCTGAATTAATCTTCCTTACTATACTTTTACAATAAACTGATACTTTATATTGCACAAATAATAGAACTGGTGAAATGAAATGTGAACCTAAATTTTCACAAGTTTAGGAAAATGCATTCCTTGTAGATGTTGAATAATAACATTTGGAAATAGACAGCAGAGTTTAAAGAATATTTGCTTTAATCTCTCGAATCCGTTTACGTTGATTTCTTTTCGTTGCTGGTACTGAACAGACTCTGAAATATGAAGTGTAAATACCATCATGTACTTGGGACCAGAATAGAATGTCACAGATTTTCTTTCCGGGAGACATTCCTTCGTGGCTAGCATTACTTCTCAACTACGTACTGAATTTACTAAATATCTTCCACTTACAGCTAGCACGTTTGTTTTAACAAAGTGCGGATTACAAGTACGTTCTTCTGTCACTTCTTTCAAAGTGAATTCAACATCATAATATCAAATTATTACAAATCTGCGCAACTACAAGCCAGTGCTGTAAGTAATAGAAAATACGGTAGAGCAGATGATTGCAGGCCGCATGCATGGTAGTCTTGAGTATCTTAATTATTTAATATAATAAATGAATATACTTCTATATTATGGCTTAGCAGGGATCTTCGTCGGTAGCCTATGTTAGCAACAGGGCGTGCAATCCCCTGTTAACGCGGGACTGGTTGATGCAGAGACGCGCCTCTATCATTCGGTATGCAGCAGTGCAGTTACGAGCGGGTTCCTTGTGCAGCTGGACACTGTGTGTTTCTGTACGCTGATTAATTCTTCACAGAGCTGACAAGGGAATCGCCATCACTGTTTCTGTTCCAACTAATCACAAAAGAATTAAGACTTTTACATATTATATCGCCGGCTGAACATCGTTACAAATTCCTTAACATCTAATCTTTTGAATTCAAAGTATGGGACATAAAAGTGTGTTAATTTTAGCTGTTTACTGCAGCAGACGTGTTTGTCATGATTTCAAACTTTGCGTACACTCTTCGATCACCAGCTGGCTTAGAATTGAAATTAACTCGATTTATAAGTACTTACAAGTATCCATGCAAGCAGGGGGAATATTTTGAGTGGAGCCATCTTAGTTGATCGCCATCTTGTTGTGGCAGCACTCAGCAGCTGACAATATTAGACTTCATCCGTTACACGCTTGAGATGGCCACGAGCATGAAAGTAGCATACTGCAATCTGAATTAGGAGCTCATTTGTTATGATCAGGGTGTACAGAGCAGGAGAAAAGGAGTTGGATGTTGAATAATGAGTAAAAGAGAACCGGATGAAAGATTAAAAAATAAAAAATAAAGATAAAGGAAAGGACTAAGGGTTGAGAGTGCACATACAGTTTCGGGGGAGGTTTTTAAGAAAAGAAAAAATATAAAAAACGACAGGGAGAAAAGGAAGATAGGTATAGCAATTTTTCACATGTCCACTGGATTTTTCACCCAGGGACTCGATCTTTCTCACTCACACACATACACACAATAAACGGGAAAAGCTTCTTTTTTCCGGGATAAGAGAAAAGGGTGGGAGGGTTGAAGAGGGAGATTTGGTTTGGAGAGGATGGGGGTACGAAGAGAACACAACGAAGGGGCATTAATAAAAACGTCAATGGTGTCAGAGGACTAATGTCTGCAATCAGTTTTGCCCGTACTCACACATGCTGAATGAACAGGCTAAGACGGATTGACCGGGGAGTAGGGACTTCCCAGCGAAACGCAAGAGAGTGAAAGAAAATCGACAAGGAGAGACGAAACATACATATATGGAGTGGAAGAAAAAATATTACAAGAAAAAGAAGCGTAATGTCTTTTCCATAGTGATTGAAGTCTAATGTGATGAAGTTTGTCATGATTGTAGATAACGAAAGTGAAGAAATCTCACTGCATCCCCCAGTTTTAGAATCTGCCTCTTGCTGAGTGATCCACCAGGCAGAGGCAGAAACTGATCTTCCTGACAGGAGCCGCCATGTATTGTCATTCAGCTCCAGGCTTGTGTAGTCACTGTTTAAACAAATATCAAAATCCCAATCACAGCCGTCTCTTTACGTTCGTGATTGGAATGATTTAGTGTACAGTTTTGGTAAACTCGATACCATACTTCCCTAATATCGGGTACTTTAAACGGCTGAAAATGAGAAATTGCAAAACATTACGTCTTACGTAAGAACATTATTTTATCTGACAAATCCTGTCACTGTTTGGCTCAGAACATTTCACATAACTACAGAAAACGCAGCGCTCGCTGCTATTCCAATTTGCACTCGGCCGTGTTCCTTGTGTTTTATTTCAAAGCGTTTCAGGTAATATTAAGTTTCCACTCGCTATATTTAAACAAAGTTCCCCAAATATTTTCCTTTGGACGTCACACTTGCGTATGCAACAAACAGTTTGTTTATTTCATGTCGGTATTTCGTAAGTTCAGCCAGCCAAAGTACAGTGAGTATCTAAAGTTATTAGACAAAATAATATCCCTAAAGATCCGTTTTTTTTGTGGGAAACCTGAGGGAAGTGGATCGGATTTTGGCCTGGATTGATCTTGCAAAGAGCAGGAACAGGTGGCTTGCTTTTTTGAAAGCGGTAATGAAACTCCGGGTTCCATGCGGCGAATTTATTGACTAGCTAAGGACCTGTTAGCTTTTCAAGAAGGACTCTGTTCCGTGGTCACAGTCAATTAACTTTTTTTTTAAGCTTTCTCTCCCGTGCATTCTTGCATTCAATCACTTCTTTTATCCCAACTATATTCACATACTATTTTAAACACGTACATTTATAGCCAGTAACCTCCTACGTGTTTCGGTGTTTGTTACACTATCTTCAGGGAGACCATTGCGTTACTTGCTCAAAAAAGTTTGTTTTTATTCTTTCCTTATACCTCATTGTTAAGAAATATTTTTCCACTATTCTTTTCCCTTTTGTATTTCATGTGCCTGTAATACAGTTTCCTATCAGTGCACAAGCAGAGAATCGTAGGTTCTCCGTTTCCGTAAAACCGTGAAGAGAGTTATAACTGTCACCTTTTTACTAATTGCTTTAACTGTAGCGCAGTTTATTCCATACATGCAATTCTTTCAGATCATTCGACCATCATTAAATATTCTTACTTATCTAAAATAATATCACGTGAGTGTACTCAGTTATGAGTGCTATGTCGCTGTCATTGCAATGGCCGTTCTGATTTCAAAGAGACAAATCTGTCTCTCCGACTTTCTTTCTGGTACTTCCTCTCCTTACAACATTTGCTTCATTCATGTCAACGCCGACATGTCAGGAGAGCGAAACGAACCGTTGACTTCTGTGTGGATAATAAAAAGGGACCTTTGGGAAACCGCCTGTTAGTTAAGCTTCGGCTTGGAAAAGAAAATAAAGGAGGGAGGGAAGATGCTACGTTCCAAAATTTAAAAGAAAGCGTTTTTTTTGTCATGACGGCACCGCCAGACCGGCAACTTCTCTTCTTATAATCCACAACTGTCTGAAACATTTTTCCATACTGAGAGGGATTTTTTTCTTCTTCACTTATACCCCAAACTAAACCCCTTCTTATGTAACTCCTCTAAACAACCGTTAGCTATGATCTCTTTCTAAGCAGTCACATTCCTCTATCGGTTCTATAGTAGACAGAATTCCTACAAATATAGAACATATTCACAAAATGTGACCACAGCACTACAATAAAAGTCAACTCAATACCCATTTCTTAATGGCTTTGAAAGTACATTTTGTTAAAAATGGGACAGTTATATCACGTGTTTTGTGTCAAATTTCTGGGCAGCATCTCATATAACAGCTCTGTATTCCGACAGTGATTATACCCGAGATACGTACGTGTGCTATATAGTATGGCAAGTTTGACTGTCGTATAGAATAAAAGGTCGTCTTTAGGTTTGAACCGAATCATCGCGTGGCGTCAGAAAATATTACGAAGAAATTTATATCAACTGTACACAGACGTACCTCCTCCCACACATTGCCAAATATCCAATTTTTAATTTGGCGATGGAAAAATATGTGGTGCTTTCAATAGGAAATAAAAGGTATCAGTAGTATATGTCTACATCTATTTCTGAGGAAGGAGGAATAATTTATTGTCGGTATCGCTGGCACATGTGCGGTTAATTGCTGTCATAAAGCGAACCGACCCTGGCCTAGCTTAGGGTTCACTGGTTACCTACATAGGGACATGAATGTCACCAGGGCTTTCTTCAAAGTATATCAGTACAATTCAGTCACCTACGCAAAAGTAGATGCTTTTTAACTACCGAGTAAATGGAAAATAGTAGCACAAAATAAAAATTTTTGCGTATGGGGAATTCATGGCACCGTTTTCACATCTTCCCTCGGGTAGAGACTTCCTTTGCAAACTCTCTTCAGAGAGTTATGGTCATAGTGTCTGATACATTCATGAATCAGAACATTAAAGTAGTATGCCGCTTTGTGAAAGGAATTCCTTGTCACTCCGGCACTGGACGCCTTCAGACTGCGGATGGATATACCGCATGTTGAACAAACATTCTCTGACAGTGTAAAGGGAGTGATCCTCAAGGTCTGGGGTTCATACATGTATAAACATTTATCGCCATACGGAGCACAGCACTTGGCAGCCTCATGCACACAATAATGAATTTTCGCGTCCCATATTCTAAGGCGGGTGACTTCTTTCAGTAGCAAAATTCAGAGATCCAGGAAACGAAACGCCCTGGGGTGCATTAGCGTGCCACTTGATATATTTAGAAAGATTGGAGCATCCCGCGAGTTACGTTCCTGTCAGCAAGTAACTTCACGAAAATCCGAAAGACAAAACTTTAAGCCGTAGTGGAAATATTTAGATTTGGTGCATAGGCCAACATGTTTTTGAATTCTGTGTTATGAATTCGCAGCAATCCTCATGGAATTAATTACTTTCATGCAAAACTTCCTTAACGAGGAACTCACAATCTTGTAAAAACATATTTGGTTTTGGCAGACATAAGGTCAGTCCATGCAGAATTCCTGACAGACAAGACAGTGTTAAACAGGTCACCTTACGTTTCTTCTTCAGCTCATTACGCCTCAACCAATCCTGCTCATCCCTTCATCACCCGCCATGACGACAGTTCTCACCTGTGCTGATGTGTATAATTGATATAACTTCGCTACTATATCACGAAACAGTCTAAAAAGAAAAACGAAAATGCTTGATCTAGAAGAGACGCCTTAGAGTGACAGATGTGATTACGTGGCATGTCCTAATGACTGTTAGTAGTAAGATGCAATAAAATCGTACTTGCTTTATTGATACACAAGACAGGAAATATATATGTAACCTAACATTGAGACGCATTCGCCTAACTATTGTAGCCATGGAAAGCAATAAGTGCTACATATTCGGAGTGCGTGTTTGTAGCCTTTGTCACGAAGCATGAAAGCGCATGCGCTATATTATTTTATCTGTAGCCTGTCTAGCTCTACCAAATGTTTGCACATTATACCATGAACGGCACGATTTTCGAAAAAAAGAAAAAAGTTATTGAACATGAAATGTGCGTTTTGATTTTCTGTACAACTGAAACATTTCTCATTCTAAGAAGAAATGAGCGAGATGCCATCAAAAACGTACATAGGTCTTCATGGAAAGTGCCCGTTATTCTTCGCAGATTTTAATGAGGCGTTAACTTTCTCGAAAGATTTTCTTAAGACACTCAAAAATCAAATTTTGACGTTTTGCTGACCGTGCATTCCAGTATATTTATATCAGTATTTGACCAACTTGATTCACAAAATTTGTTTCACAATAAGTTTTATTTCATGCCTCTACATGTTTCGAGCACATGTGCTCATCATCAGGAGGTCAAAATTGCATTACACAGCCGTCTCGTGCACGAGAAGGCCACCTATAGGTTTGATGATACCAGAGGCTGTGTAATGCAGTTTTGACCTGCTGATGATGAGCACATGTGCTCGAAACGTGTACAGGCATGAAATAAAACTTATTGTGAAACAAATTTTGTGAATCAAGTTGGTCAAATACTGAGATAAAAAAACTCAAAAATCAAATTTCTTTAAAATCCATCCTTTGGGAGCCGAGTAGTTTCATGCGGACGGACGGACAGACAGACATACATCGCGAACCTAGTAGCCGCCTTTCGTAATTTTGCCAAAGCACCCAATGAGAATAATTTTTTTCAATTTCTGCCTTTTGCAGAATTTGATGTTCAAATATGTTCTGAGCACAGGCTTCTTTAAATAATTACACTCGTTTCATCCCGCCAGAAAGTCTGTATACCACTTAATGGCTGCACCGAACGTTGATAATATCAAATTCTTTATTTGTCGAATTAATGCACACAAATTATGTTGAATAATTATTAAAACGTTTAGAATTATAAAAGTTGCTCCAACATGTTTCAGTTTACATAATCCATTATCAGGGAGCTACAGCATGTGCTGAGCTAAAATTATATTTCTGGTTCCAGTATACATGTCCTTATAGATGTTTTCAGTGTCATGGCCGCATATGTATTAGTTGGACAATTAAGAATTTGAGAATCTGTATACCACCTTTTTGAATCATGACCATCATGACAAAATAAAAAAAATTGAATAGAGAGTTTTATAACGTCCAGTGTTTAAGTTCGACGTAGAAGGTATTTCGTTTGCAACTCTGGGGTACACACCCGTATTTTTAAACCTGGATGCATCAATTTCACCTTCAAGAGCCAACTGTATTTCAAGAGCCAACTGTATACGCTACAGAACAGTACTGCTACCCCTACCACATACAAATTGATAGTGACGAAGTAACATAATCACAAACTCTCCACTCCTCCCCGCACCACTCTTTTCACTCTCTCCGTTTTAAATAAATTGAACATCAGCAGAACGTTGCGTTAATGATACCGTCACTAGCGACATGTCATTCGAACATCATGAAACAATATTTCATTTTGAAATGATATAGAGTTTGAAATGTTTTAACTCCATTTATGAGAATCCAGCTATTAACGTGTTATGATGCACAAATTCGTGCACCATGAGGCCACAATCACCAGCCCAGAGATAAGAGAATCTGACAGTCGCAAAACTAAAACATCACACCGCGTTTGTTTTGAAGCTCAAATTCATCTTCGTGACAAATTGTAATTAATCGAATCATACGCGAAACATTGACATAATTAATTTTGCGTTGTTAAACCTAACACCATTACGCTACGAGGCAAATTACCTCGGTGTGTGGTAGGTACTATATTTGGCAGTCGAGAAACTAGTATAGGCACTTCGTTATATAATTTGAGTTAATTGTAAGATATTTTCTGTTTTGAAATAAGAATCTTTCCGTGAAAATTAGCTATACCAATGAACACAGCCTTCTGAAGACGTAGATATTACCCCAACTGTTCAAGTTTGTCCATTATTGTGTTCGCGTGAACTCGTTAAGGTAATCTAAAGCCATTTCAATTCAACCCAAATATACGCGTCGTCTTTATTTGATATCCACTTCAATATTATCCTACTATTTTCCTAAATTATATGTTTCATTCTAGCTACGCGGCTAAAGTTATGTACTAAACTGACAAGCCACTTACGAGTGTAAACTTCCCTCCCTCTATTACTTACACTTAATTTAGTAACATCGTTTGAGAAGAGTTTATAAATACAGTTGTTTTACGTAAGATTATTTTCAATATTCTGCACTTACTGATGTCAATAACCGAAAAAAACTCTGCCTGCTTTTCGACATCTCTACCTGACGTTCTATCCTTTTATTCAAATCTCGGAAAAGTCTCATTTCTGATCAGAGTAGATTCTGGACTTTTAAACTAAAGCCGTAAGTGCAGACAGCTTCTTAACTTTCTGGTTTCTAACCATGGAAGATAATAATATCCAAAATGTCCATCAGTCTAGAAACGTCTACTCCAAGTGCAGTAAGAGACCCATCGAATCTTATTATATATTCATGCGCTCATGCAAAACGTAAAATATCCGTACAGGATAACAAATACTAGTGGGGTCTTACAGTGATAATTCAGATGGATTTCTTCACCAACGTTTGAACTGGAAATGAACGTCAGGCCTGGATAATCATAAACCTTTCTCTGTACTTAATCAAGACCCAGGCCATGATGGTGTGTGGTAATCGGATGTGTAGATGCACTCATTTCTATAATCGGAAATAAGTTGACGTGACCAGCTTCAGACCGCTGCACCCCATCACGTATTCCCATTGAGAAGGAGGCGGGATGTTATGCTCTGTATGTGTTACTGGATAAGTGATTTACGTTTATTTTCATGTTTGAGAAAATAAACATTACAAGATTAAAAGTGCATGCTTAAAATCATTCAACATTCCAACGTCTTGAAATATTAAGTACTGGATAATACTCACATCAGTAAAGTGCGGGACTGCTCTATGACAAGCGCTGGAACTACATGTTGAATGTAATTTCCTTTTTTACTTTTATTGTAGCTTTGATGCAGGTAGACAGTACGTGCTACAGAGAAAGAAAGAGACAAGTTAGAAAAAAGAGATATGAAAAATTACTCACGTTTCTAAGATGGGAAAAGATGATATTCCTGACGACGTCATATATCACGGTGACACCTGTCTGGGTCCAATCACATCTACGTTCCGACACGTCAGATGGCAGCACGCGCGTCCCACAGGCCTTCTGTAGACCTACATCTCATTTCCGTCTCTTGTCATATTCGTGGCAGCTTCTGGTAATTCTTATATAGGCAGCACCACGCTATGGGACAGCTAATGCCACAAGGTAAATTAATTACTCTATATCCTGAAATACTAAATACATTTTCGCTGAAAACCGTAAGGTTTAAGCTGAGTGAACTATCATGGCCCATGGAACAGAGAGTACCTTCAGATGTTAAACTGTAAAGTTGTCTCTGTAAAAGGCACGGAGGCATACACGGGGGTGGGGGTGGGGGTGGGGAGTAGGTGGAATTCTAACTCCCTTCATTCTCAACTTTCTTAACATTCTTAACTACCTACTTCGGCCTACAAATTTCCCTGTTTCTTTATTAAATCTCTCTTACCATGTTCCAGAAAAAAGGAATTTTCTTGTTATCGACAGACACCAGCCTACTTCAACTGAGCTTCCAATGATGGAATAGCTTAGATTGATTAGGAAAGAAAGAATTACAACAGACGTTTGCTGGGACGGATACCCAGTTTAAGGTCCTATCCCGTCATTACCTATCGAGATGATCTGCCTATGCTCTGAGATTTGAAGCTAGCATTTCTGGGATACGAAGCGGGAGAGCTTCTCACTGGTCACAAAATTCAAAAAATTATATTTTATTATTTAGATTTTGTCTTTCAACGAAGCTGTTAATTGTTAAATTATGCAGTCGGTTACAGATAAATATCCCTGGTGCCTTAGTCCGCGAGCTGTGAAACATCACATGAAATGTAATTTTGATAATGTAATTGTTTTCATACCAGTCACGTAACTTAGAGCCTCACAGAATTAAACGTAGTACAAATTCTGTAACATAGAGTAGACCTAGCTCTAGTCACGGACGACAATATGACCGAACTTCTTTTAAGTCCTATCATACCGTAATTTGCAATAATGTTTGTCTACGCTCGCATTGCATTCGCTTATGTAAATGGAAATCGATAAAGCCTGATGTGGAGACCACGGCCGTCCGTGCTTCCTTCAAAAATCCCACCGTCTCTTTATGATGTAGTATCAGCGCTATATTCTCTGTCAGATTTCCTTCGGTATGAGAGTTCTTGTAAAAACCTCTTCAGACGTGGGTGGTTTTCGTAAAAATCGAATTGGTGAGATTAACACTTTAATGTTGTGAATAAATTTTTACACGCATTTTGGTATTAAAGTTTGTACAAAATATCGCTGAACACGTGTTAGTTTTTGAAAATCAGGTTAGTGAAATTTATGCTTTTGCATAACGACATAAATGAAAATTTG